>Ga0114967_10000916_pt1 | contig 24774 bp, 21 predicted proteins | sample M_130628_MF_Meta_FD_92639 | JGI IMG/M metagenome (GOLD analysis project Ga0114967, IMG submission 92639) | Freshwater microbial communities from Lake Montjoie, Canada to study carbon cycling - M_130628_MF_MetaG | ecosystem: Environmental > Aquatic > Freshwater > Lake | place: Lake Montjoie...
CCTTAAGACACAATAGATGTCACCCTGAGCTTGTCGAAGGGTGATTCAAGGCTTCGATCTTAGAATCACCCTTCGACAAGCTCAGGGTGACATCGAGTTTTTTTGTGAATCAAGGTATAATTACCCAATTTTGGCATAAATTATTTTTGACAATTTAGCATTTGTTTTTACAACTCTTGTAAAAATATCACAAAGTTCTGCGATAAAAATACAAAGTTTCTCATTTATGCTAGTCAAATTTACCGTTGGAAATTTTTTATCTTTCAAAGAAAAAATTTCTTTTTCCTTCGAGGTCAAAAAAGAAAAAGATCACGAAGAAGCTATATTTTCAGCAAAGGGAGTGGAGAATCAGAAATTTCTAAAAACCGCTGTAATTTACGGCATGAATGCCTCGGGCAAATCTAATTTCATCAAAGCCATTAATTTTTTTCGCGATTTTGTTAATGAGGGTTTTGTGTTAAACACGGGAAACGCCACCCGAATTATTCCCGTAAATTCATTTTTGCTAAATGAAGAAACTGAAAATCAACCAAGTTTTTTTGAAGTAGAAATTCTGATCGGATCGGAAAAATTTATTTACGGCTTTGAAGTTTCACAAAAAGAAATTCATCGCGAGTGGCTTATTAGATATCTCGGCGGCAAATGTTTTTTTGAGCGCGAAAAACAAAATTTTGACATTAACCGCGATTACAAAGAAGGACCTTCGGAAATAGGAAAAATCACCCGAGAAGATGTTTTACTGCTTTCAAATTTGGCTAGATTTAACGGCGATCTAGCCAGAAAAATTGTTAACGAAATTACCAAAATTGAAATTCTTACCTCGCCAAATCAAGGTGATTTGAGCAACAAACTTTTCATGTTGGCAGTGTCAAAATACACCAATGACGCCAATTACAAAAAAATTATGGATCAGTTTGTTTTAGAAGCTGATTTTGGCATTGAAGATATTAGACCAGAATATGGTTACGTGCCAAGTGAAGAATTTGCAAAATCCGCGCCTCAATTTGTGAAAAACTTGATTCAAAAAAGTAACGTCTCGCAAATATTTCAAAGTCGCATTTCTTTCGCTCACAAAAAATTCGACAAGAATAACAAAAAAATAAATGACGTTCTGTTCGATTTTTCGGCAGAATCACACGGCACGAGAAAAACTTTTATTTTGTCGGCACTTCTTGCCAAAGTTATTATTGAAGGTGGATTGCTAATAATTGATGAACTTGACGAAGCCTTGCACCCAATGCTTTGCCGCTTTATTTTGTTTAGCTTTAATTCAAAAGAGATTAACCCAAAAAACTCTCAACTACTTTTCACAACCCACGATGTTAGCTTGCTTGATAAGGAATTTTTGCGCCGCGACCAAATTTGGTTTGTAGATAAAAATCGCTTTGGCGCTTCAGAACTTTTTTCACTAAATGATTTGGGAGAAAGAAACGACATCTCCAACTATGCCAAAAGATATTTAGAAGGCAGATACGGCGCCATTCCATATATCAAAGCCTTGGAGGGAGTAAAATAAATGAGGAAAAAACTTCCCAAGATTTGCATTTTCCACAATGGCGCAGTTGCCGAACTTGACTATTTTCAAGATTTTAAACATTTTTTACACGCACAAGATGCTCAAATTCTTGTTGAAAATTATACAAAAGGAACCGCGGGCAAAGCGCCGTGGCAAGTAATTGAAGAAGCAACAAAACACCAAAAGAAAAACAAAATTTCACAAAAAGATAACGACCAAATTTGGTGTGTTTTTGACATCGACGATTTTTACAAAAACAACCCCAAAAAATTTGAAGAATCTCTAAAAAAAGCCGAAGCAAAAAATATAAAAATCGCTTACAGCAACCAATGTTTCGAGCTTTGGCTTATGATGCATTTCGCAGAAATTTCCACCGCCATTCCACGCAAAGATTGCGAGAAAAAACTTCAAAGTTTCTTTAAAAAAATTGGCATTGATTACCAAAAAAATTCATCAGGTATTTTTGATAAAATTCTAAATCTTCAGCCAGAAGCTTTAAAAAGAGCCAAAAAACTTTTCAAAAAAAATAAACATCAAAACAATCCCTCAACCTCAATATTCTTAGTTGTCGAAGAGTTGAACCAGTTTTTAGCCAATGAGTAAAATTTTATCTTATCTAAAAGAAGTCGAAAAAACCCACCAAAGCAACATCGCGCGCGAACACGCTTATCGCGGCTTTTTGCAAAATCTTTTGCACCAAATTTTGCCTGAAGAAATTCGCGCAACTAACGAACCAGCGCGCATTTCTTGCGGCTCGCCAGATTATGTTTTAACTAAAAAAAATATTCCCGTTGGCTATATTGAAGCCAAAGATTTAGGCGCTGATTTATCCGACAAAAAACATCGAGAACAGCTCGACCGCTACCGCTTTTCGCTGCCAAATTTTATTTTCACCAATTACCTAGATTTTCATTTTTATCGCGACGGAAGTTTTTTAACCGCAATTTCAATTGCTAAAATTACGCCTGAAAATATCGCGGCAATTCCCGCAAATTTTGAGCAATTTGAAACGCTTTTAAAAAACTTCGCCTCACATATTTCACAAAGCATTAAATCGCCCAAAAGCCTTGCGGGCATGATGGCAAAGAAGGCGAAGTTATTGGCGATCATAATTGAAAACGCCTTAAATTCTGACGAAGAAAATCAGCAAAACAGCTCGCTAAAAGAACAAATGGACGCCTTCAAAGAAATTCTAATCCACAACATTAAACCTAAAGAATTTGCCGACATTTACGCCCAAACAATCGCTTACGGAATGTTTGCGGCGCGCCTTCACGATCAATCTTTAAACAGTTTTTCCCGCCAAGAAGCGGCAGATTTAATTCCCAAAACCAACCCTTTTTTACGAAAACTTTTTCAATATGTTGCGGGCTATGATTTAGACAATCGCATCTCTTGGATTATTGACGATTTGGCCGAAATTTTTCGCGCCACCGACATCGCCGCACTTCTCGAAAATTTTGGCAAAGCCACCAAAAAACAAGATCCAATCATCCATTTTTACGAAACTTTTTTAAGCGAATATGATCCAGCACTTCGCAAAAGTCGCGGCGTTTGGTACACGCCGCAGCCCGTGGTTAACTTTATTGTTCGCGCCACTGACGAAATTTTAAAAAGCGAATTTGGCTTAAAAGACGGACTTGCTGACACCACAAAAATCAAAAAGAAAATTAGCAGCGGACTTGTCGATAAGCGCACAAAAGACGGCTATTCTTCTGACGAAAAGGAATTTCACAAAGTGCAAATTCTTGATCCCGCAACTGGAACCGGAACTTTTTTGACTGAAGTAATCAAACAAATTCACCAAAAATTTGCCGGCCAACAAGGCATTTGGAGCCGCTACGTTGACGAGCATTTAATTCCGCGTCTCAACGGCTTTGAACTGCTAATGGCAAGCTATGCCATGGCGCATTTAAAACTCGATTTATTACTCACCGAAACGGGCTACAAACCAGCGCAAAGTGCCACGCAGCGCGACCAACGCTTTAAAATTTTTCTCACCAACTCACTTGAAGAAGCCAATCCCGATCAAAATGTGCCACTTTTGGCTTTCATGCGCGAGCTTACAATTGAAGGCTTGGAAGCCGCAAAAGTAAAAAACGAAACTCCCGTAATGGTAATTTTGGGCAATCCGCCTTATTCGGGAGAAAGTCAAAACAAAAGCGACTGGATAACGAAATTGATGAAAGACTACAAAAAAGAGCCCAACAGCAACGAAAAACTCAAAGAAAAAAACCCAAAATGGATTAACGACGATTACGTAAAATTTTTGCGTTTTGGGCAATATTTTATCGAAAAAAACGGCGAAGGAATTTTGGCTTTTATCAATCCGCATGGGTTTTTAGACAATCCAACTTTTCGCTCCGTGCGCTTTAGCTTGCTTCAAACTTACGATAAAATTTATGCAATTGATTTGCACGGCAACGCCAAGAAAAAAGAAACCACGCCAAGCGGCGAAAAAGACGAAAATGTTTTCGACATTCAACAAGGCGTTTCGATCAATATTTTTGTAAAAAACAGCAAGAAAAAAGCGGGCGAATTGGCGCAAGTTTTTCACTTTGATTGCTTTGGCAAAAGAGAAGATAAATACAACTTTTTGTGGGAAAATTCACTTTCTTCAATTGCCTTCAAAACGTTGCCAAACGTGGCACCAATGTATTTTATGGTGCCAAAAGATTTTGAGTTAAAGAAAGAATATGAAGCAGGGTTTTCAATCGCTGAATTATTCCTTGTAAATAGCGTGGGAATTGTGACGGCAAAAGACGCGGTTTTGGTGAATGACAAAAAAAGCGATTTGCTAAAAAATATTGAAAAATTTTATCAAATCAAAGCTGACGAAAATTTGGTGCAAAAAATTTCCTATCGCCCGTTTGATGAAAAGTTTGTTTATTATGATTTGAAGTTGGTCGAAAGGTCGCGGGCGAAGGTGATGCAACATTTTTTGGCTGGGGAGAATTTGGGATTGGTTGCAGCGAGACAATGCGCGAGTGATTGGAGGTATGTTTCTTTAACTAAAAAGCTGTGCGATTTAAATTTAACTGGAACGGCGGGTAGATTTGGTTCTGGATATGCTTTTCCACTTTACCTCTACAACCAACAACCCGAATCCGCTGATTTACTCAACCACTCAAAACCAGCGCGCGTGCCAAACCTGAACCCAAAAATTATCAAAGAAATTTCAACCAAACTCGGCTTAAAATTTGTGCCAGATCACAAACTCGGTGCAATCAACCTCCCCTTGAGGGAGGGTCAAACTAGCGAAGCTAGTTTGGGGCGGGGTCAGAATCTAGAGGCTTCGAAGAGCGGCTCCACTCAACCCCTCCCCGAATCGCTACGCTCTTCGACCCTCCCTCAAGGGGAGGGTTATTATACCGAGACACAATTTTCACCGCTGGATGTTTTAGATTATATTTACGCCGTTCTTCACTCGCCAAACTACCGCGAAAAATATCAAGAATTTTTAAAAATTGATTTTCCGCGCGTGCCTTATCCACAAGACCAAAACAGCTTTTGGCGATTGGTAAAACTTGGCGGCGAACTTCGCAAAATTCACTTGCTTGAAGGCGAAATTTTTGAAAAATTAATCACCAAATATCCCGCCGACGGCGATAATAAAGTTGAAAAAATTTCTTACGAATCAGAAAAAGTTAAAATCAATCAAAGCCAATATTTTCAAGGCGTTGCGCCAAATGTTTGGGAATTTTTTATTGGCGGATATCAACCAGCGCAAAAATGGTTAAAAGATCGCAAAGACAAAATTTTAAGCTTTGAAGAAATTTTGCATTACCAAAAAATCATTGTGGCTCTAAGCGAAACCGATCGTTTAATGAAAGAAATTGACAAGATAAATTTAACCAGTTTTTAAATTTTAAAATGACTTCCAAACTAAAAATTCAGCTCGCGCAAATTAATCCTACAATTGGCGATCTTTCGGGCAATTGTGCAAAAATTTTGCATGAATTTGAGAAGGCAAACGAGCATCAATGCGATTTGGTAATATTTCCTGAAATGGCGATTTGTGGCTATCCGTGCGAAGATTTATGGCAGAAAAAATATTTTATTTGGGAAATTGAAAAGAAAATTTTAGAAATTTGCCAAGCTTCTAAAAACTCTAAATGCGCGATTTTATTGGGCGCTCCGACCTTAACTTTTAATCGCGCCAAAAAAGAAATAATTCAAAATTCCGCTTATTTAATTGAAAATGGCGAAGTTAAAAAAATCATAAATAAAAAAACTTTGCCCAATAATGGCGTCTTCGACGAGAATAGATATTTCGAGGCTTCCAACACTCTTTTGCTTGTTGAATTTCGCGGTTTAACTTTGGCAATTTTAATCTGCGAAGATCTGTGGGATGCAAAAAATATTTTTCTACTTAAGGAACAAATTTTTGACGCCGCAATCGCGATTAACGCATCACCCTATTCCACCAAAAAACATCAATCTCGCAATAAAACTGCGCAGAATTTTACTAAAACTTTAAACAAGCCTTTGATTTACGTAAATCAAGTCGGCGGGCAAGATTTTTTGGTGTTTGACGGCTCTTCATTTATAATGAATGCGCAAGGTGAAAATGTTTTACAGCTTAACGGATTTTGTGAAGATAGCGAAATTATCGAAATCAACAAAGATGGCGAAATAAAAAGCCCGATTGCTGAAATTTTACCAAGCGAAGAAGAGCGCGATTATTCAGCCTGTGTTTTGGGACTGCGCGATTATATTAGAAAAAATAATTTCAAAAATGTTTTACTCGGAATGTCGGGCGGCATTGATTCGGCGTTAGTTGCGACAATGGCTGTTGATGCTTTAGGATCGGAAAATGTTACTCTTTACGCTTTGCCAAGTCGCTTTAATTCTGAAACCTCAATGATTGATGCCAAAACCTGCGCTCATAATTTAGATTTAGAATTAAAAATTATTTCCATCGAAAACGCTTTGGAAACAATGCTTGAAACGCTGGGCGAGATTTCGGATTTAGCCAAAGAAAATTTACAATCCCGCATTCGTGGCAATATTTTAATGGCGCTTTCCAATAATTCTGGCGCACTTTTGCTTTCAACTGGCAATAAATCGGAATTAGCCTGCGGCTACGCCACGCTTTATGGCGACATGTGTGGTGCTTTTAATCCGATCAAGGATTTATATAAAACTCGAGTTTATGAATTAGCCAATTGGCGCAATGAAAATGTAGCGAATATTTCTATTTTTCCTCACAAAAATTTGATCCCGCAAAATATTATCGCCAAAGCGCCAACCGCAGAATTGCGACCAAATCAAAAAGACAGCGATTCGCTGCCCGAATATGAAATTTTAGATAGAATTTTATTTTATTTAATTGAGGAAAAACGCTCGGTTTTAGAAATTATTGCTTTTGGTTTTGAACAAGAATTGGTAGAAAAAATTGCTAATCTTTTTTATCGCAGCGAATATAAACGCCAGCAATCTTGTTTGGGCCCAAAAATTTCCGAAATGTCGTTCGACCGTGATCGGCGCTATCCGGTGACTAATAAATTTATAATTTAACTATGACGATCGAACAACCAATATATGCTGGTTTCTGGGTTAGAGTTTTAGCGCGATTGCTTGATATAGTATTTCTTTTGCCGGTTTTTATGATTCTGCTTGGCGCATTAATGTTAAATGATTTTCCCTTAATGCAAATTATTCGCTTTCCCGATTTAATTGATTCTTACGAAAATCCCTATTTTGATTACATGATTTACGTCGTGAATTTCGCCTACGCTGCTTATTTTTTATCCCGCAAAAAACAGGCAACTTTGGGTAAAAGAACTATGGAAATTTATGTTGGAAATCGTGACGGCTCAAAACTAAGCGTTGCCAAATCAATCGCTCGCTCGCTTGCTGGATTATTTAGCGCCGCAACTCTGGGACTTGGCTATTTACCAATAATTTTCACCGCCGAAAAAACTGCACTTCACGATCTAATTTGTAACACGCGAGTCTTTTATGGTAAAAAAAGCCGAAAAAACTGCGCTTCACGATCTAATTTGTAACGCGCGAGCTTTTATGGTAAAAAAATATGAGTGGCACTGAGAAATTAATTTGCGGCGATTGTAAATCGAAATTTGAGGTTGAAACCGGAAAACGCGGTAGCTCTTTTGTTGAGTTTTTATTATGGTCAACCTTGGTAATTCCGGGGTTTTTTTATTCGATGTGGCGCAAACGCAAACCTAAAAAATATTGCGATTATTGCGGCAGCACGTTTCTTTTGCCTGATAATTATGAAACGCAGGCAATGTTGAAGCCCCCCAGAAACTAAGATGGGAACTAAGATGGAAACTAAGATAGAAACTAAGATGGAAAAGAAAATTGATAAACCAAATATTACTTACAAACTGTAATTTATACATTGTTTGGTGATTATCCCTTAAGACACAATAGATGTCACCCTGAGTTTGAGATGTCACCCTGAGCTTGTCGAAGGGTGATTCAGGCTTCGATCTCAAAATCACCCTTCGACAAGCTCAGGGTGACATCGAGTTTTTTTGTGAATCAAGGTATAATTGCCCATTGTTTCAAGTCCGAGTGGGTCCCATCGTGAAGACGGGGTGACAGCGCTGGAAGATTCTCCTAGAATTTGTCACCCCGTCTTCACGACGGGGTCCACTCGGACTTAAAACAAAAAACCTACAACAGAAAAAATCAAAATATCATGACTATAAAAGTTCGCTTCGCCCCTTCTCCAACTGGTTTTCTGCATGTCGGAAATATTCGCGCCGCAATTATCAATTATCTTTATGCTAAAAAAACCGGCGGACAATTTTTCTTAAGGCTTGATGACACAGATGTGGAGCGCGTGCGTGATGAATATCGCGAAATGATTTTGACCGATATGAATTGGCTAAATTTGCATCATGATTTGCTTTTCAAACAATCTGATCGTTTGGCAAAATATGAAGAAGCTAAGAATAAATTAATCGCAAATGGCCGACTTTATGAATGCTTTGAAACTGCCGAAGATTTGAATTTTCAAAGAAAAGCCCAAGTTGCTTCGGGCATTTCTCCAATTTACAACCGCGCGGCTTTGAACTTAAATCCAGAACAAAAAGAATCGCTGCGCGCTCAAGGTTTAAAACCACATTATCGCTTTTTACTCGAAGATAAAATCACTTCTTGGGACGACAAAATTAAAGGCAAAATTACTTACGAAGGCCGCCATTTTTCTGATCCGGTTTTAGTGCGCGATAATGGCGTTCCAACCTATACTTTTTGTTCCGTTGTTGATGATGTTGATTATGAAATTAGCGATATTATTCGCGGTGAAGATCACATTACCAATACTGCAATTCAGATTCAGATTTTTGAAGCTTTGGGCGCTAAATCTCCCAACTTTTCACATTTAGCTTTGGTGAAAGCGTCGGATGGAAAAATATCAAAACGCGAAGGTGGATTTGATGTTAGGTCGCTGCGCAATGATGGTTACGAACCAATGGCAATCGTGAATTTGCTTGCTCAAATCGGCACTTCCGACCAATTAAAAATCCACAAGGATTTCGATGAATTAGTGCGCGATTTTGATTTTTCAAAATTTTCCAAATCTGCCACAAATTATGATATTTCTGAACTTGCTAATATAAATCAAAAATTGCTGCAAAGTCTTGATTTTACTGCTGTTTCGAAGCGTTTAAAAGAAATAGGAATTAGCGAAGAAATTTCTGAAAAATTCTGGAATTCGCTTAAATTAAACATCAGCTTTCTTCATGAATTAAAAGAATGGATCGCGATTTGTAATCACGAATTTCGTTTTAAAAATAAAGAATCAGATCAAGAATTTTTGCGCGAAGCCGCGTCTTTACTTCCTCAAAACACTTTGGATGAAAATTGCTGGAATTTATGGCTTAATGAAATCAAGAAAAAAACCGACCGCAAAGGCAAAGATTTATTCATGCCAATTCGCTTGGCTCTAAGCGGAAAAGAACATGGCCCAGAATTGAAATTTTTGGTGAATTTGATTGAGCGCGAGGAACTTCTGAAGCGTTTACAGAATTAATAAAATTATTTTTCTAATCGCTTAAACTGCCCATCAATACAAGCGCCGTCTTCAACGGACAATAGATCATATTCAATTGTTCCGGTAATTCGGGCTTTGGCGGTGATATTCAAATTTTTAGCGCGAATTGTGCCATCAAACTTGCCGCGGACGCTTAAAACTTCTGCAATTATAACGCCTTCCACCACGCCATCTTCGCGCAGGATTACTGAATTACCTTTGATCGTACCTTTAATATTACCTTCAATTTCGATTAATCCCGGGCTGATAATTTCTCCTTCAATACGCAGATCGCGCGAAATAATTGTTGGAGTTGATTTGAAATTGGCGCTAATAGATTCGAGTTTTTTCGAGATAAGTTTGGCGTTATCTGCGTTTGAATTATTTTGAGTGATTGGTGGAAAAAATTTGGCTTTAAGATCAGCTATTAGCATATTTTGAACTCTTGTCATCATTAAATAAAGATTCGCCAGCTTCTAAAAATCTTCTCGGATTAAGCGGTATGTTTTTATATCTCACTTCATAATGCAAATGCGCGCCAGTGCTTCGCCCCGTGCTTCCTTGAAGAGCAATTACGTCGCCTTGTTTTACCATTTGACCCTCGTTAACTTTAACTGCCGATAAATGTCCGTAGCGCGTTGTAACGCCAAAACCATGATCAATTACAATAGCATTGCCATAACCGCTGAATCGACCAGCTAAAATAACTTTTCCTTTCGAGGGGCTAATAATTTTTTCATTAGTTACACCAACAAAATCAAGACCATGATGCGAAGCCATTCTGCCGGTAATTGGATCGGCTCTAGTTCCAAAGCCGCTTGAAATATAATAATTTTTCATTGGTTTGGCAAATGGCATCACATTAGCGATTTTTTCTAGCACCATTAAATAATCGAGTTCAGAAGAAAATTTGACATTTTCTAAATGCTCTTCCAAACTTTCTTCCGAAGCATTTGAAACAATCATTGAATCCATGGAATGACTGTCCAAATCAAGAGGCCCGCCTTGTCTATCAATAATTCCTTTTTTGCCGTTAAGAGAGATTTCTTTCACTTCTCCAGTTTTTTTTTGCAAAGCTTTTGGTGGAATTTTTTTGATATTTAAACCAGTAATCGCCATTGCGCTTTCGATTTTTTTAATTCTGGTTTGAGTGATTGATTGAATATTAGAAAGCTGGCTTTCAACATCTTTAATTTGGTTTAAAGTATGTTTGTCACGCCTAGATAAATCTTCTTCTTTGAAATTTTTCGGCTGTTTAAATTGCGACTCTTCACCTTTTACTGCTTGAGCATTGCCAGTGATTGAAGCCAGATATTCATTAATTTTTTTCAACTTTTCATTAACTTCTTCAAATTCATCTTCGAAGTAATTATTAGCTGATCTTAATTTGCTGATTTCATCTGCTTTAGCTTCAATAACTTTATCATAACGCGTAGTTTGGGCAAAAATATTTCCTACCCAAACAAGGAATAGCAAAGCGCAGATTTGTAGAATCGGGCCTAAAGTAAAGGTTCTGATCTTATTGTCGGTAACAAAAAGAATGGTTCTTTTGGCAAAGGCAAATTTATAAAAATTAACAAATGCTTTTACTAAAAAAAAGCCAAGAGACTTAACTGTAGCTGATATTTTTTTCTTCAAAAAATAGCTGTTTTTCATCAAAATTTTGGTTGTTACTAAAATGTGTAAGCTGTGTGGTGAGCTTAGAGGTGTAAAGGTTGATTGCGATTTAACCGCGTTGAAATTTAATTTAAACTGCGAGTCATTGTTAAGACCAACTCCCCAATGTCAAGATTTTTATGCCCGACTGTTAAATTAAGAGATTGACTAAAAAACTTATCCTCCTAATTTGCGCCCCCCTTATTTGATAGTTATATACCAAAGTCCTTTGGACTTCGTTATATTTTTTATTTTTTACGCGACACAAGTCGCGCCTCGCCTTGCGGGGAAGCCTGATATACCAAAACAGGCTGTTTGAGTTTCAAGCGGCTTTGGTATATTAAGAAAACACAAATCAACAAAATTTATGTCACAAGCAAAACTTCCAAAAACAGCTGCTGCTGGAATTGATCCGAAACAACATATGGTTAACATTGTAATGACCGATGGAACCAAGTTTCAAATTTTTACCACTTGGGGCAAAGAAGGCGATACTCTAAAATTAGACGTTGATCCAAAAAATCATCCAGCTTGGCACGATAAGGCTCAAAACTTCGTTAACGCAAGCAACGAGAGACTTACTAAATTCAAAAGCAAATTTGGTAATTTTGATTTTGTTGGCGGCAATAAAGCCGAATAAAATTGTCTAAAAAAAATTCTCACCCAACACTTTGTTTAACGGGCTGGGGTCAAAAATTTGATTCGCTGGAAACTATTTTCAGCGAATCCTATTTTGACCCTTTTTTTGTGTCTTCTTTTGACTATTTTGCTTTTGATAATGTTGAAAAACTTTTTGCTGAAATTGCTGCCCAAAAATTAAATCCCGAAATTCTGATTGGCTGGAGCCTTGGCGGACAACTAGCCGCGCGCTTGATTGAAAAAAGAATTCTCAACCCCAAATTATTAATTTTAATCGCACCACCTTTTCAGATGTTAAAAGACAGTCGCATTCAAGCTGGAATGTCGCAAAATTCCTTTGATGAATTTTACGGAAATTTTATCAAAGCGCCAACTCAAACACTGAAACAATTTTCAATTTTAACTGCGATGAATGATCGCAGCGCCAAAGAAATTGCCAAAACTCTCGATATTAATGATAAAAATTTTGCCCAATTAAAATTTTGGCTTGAAGAATTAAGTCGCTTTTCCTGCTTTGATGTAGATTTTACAAACATGCCGCGAACCCTTTTTTTTCAAGGCGCGGGAGATATGATTGTTCACGCTTCACAAGCGGAATATTTTCAAGAAAGAATAAAAAATTTTCGTTTAGAAATTTTTCGCAATTGCGGTCACGCGCCACATTTGAGTGACGCTTCAAAAGTTCGCGAATTAATAATTGCAGAGATAGCTCGAGCGCAGATATATAACAAAGCTACTTGAAACTCGCACAGTTTGTTTTGCTATTTCGCTAACTTGAAAAAGGCGGGATATTTAAAAAAAATCTCATTTTATTTTAACATCGCAAAACCCCCCAACCCCCCTTAACAGGGGGGCTTTGAGATTGAACTCGGATAAAGCCCTCCTGTTAAGGGGGGTTGGGGGGAGTTTTGCGAATTTGAATTATTATGCCAAAGTGAAATGGTCGGATTTTAAGGATCTATTCAATTTTCAATTAAATTTTGCGCCGATAAGAAATCGCTTCCAGCAAATGATTTTTATTAATCTTTTCTGATTCTTCCAAATCTGCAATAGTTCGCGCAACCCTTAAAATTCTGGTTATTCCGCGCATTGAACTTTGCATTTTTTGCACCGAATTTTGTAGAATTTTTTGCGATTCATCATCAAGTTCACAAAATTTTTCTAAAATTTTACCATCAATTCGTGAATTTATTTTTGGCGAATTTTGCATTTCTATTTCACTTTCATATCTTTTTTTCTGCAAGTTCCGCGCCTTCAAAACTCTGGTTGCAACTACTTTTGAACTTTCACCTTTTTTCAAATTTCCCAGCGTAAAAATATCAACTTGCGCCACATTTATCGAAATATCAATGCGATCCAAAAGTGGTCCAGAAATTTTATTCTTATAATCTTCTCCACAAATCGGCGCTTTTTTACACTCGCGTGCTCCATCGCCCAAATAACCACAGCGACAAGGATTCATCGCTGTTACCAATTGAAAATTCGCCGGATAAGTTATGTGCGAATTAACCCGCGAAATACTGACATTTCCAGTTTCTAAAGGTTGACGCAGCGAATCTAAAACCTGACGCGGAAATTCTGCTAATTCATCCAAAAACAAAACTCCATTATGTGCCAGAGAGATTTCACCCGGTTTGGCTTTTGTTCCGCCACCAACCATTGCTGGCATTGAACAGGAATGATGAACTTCGCGGTAAGGTCGCGCTGTAATTAATTTTCCATCAATAATTTTTCCACTGACGCTGTGGATCATATTTATTTCCAAGATTTCTTCTAATTCGCAAATCGGTAAAATTCCCGGCAAACGCGACGCTAACATTGATTTTCCAGTTCCGGGCGGTCCAACCATTAAAAGATTATGTCCGCCGGCAGCAGCAATTTCTAAGGCGCGCTTTGGAATTTCTTGTCCTTTGACATCAAGCAAGTCGGGATAATTTTTCTCTTCAACAATTCTACTTGTTTCGGGACGAGCTAAAATTTGCTCACCCTTTAAATGATTAATCAAAGTCATTAAATCTGGCGCGGCAATAATTGGTAAATGTCCAGCCCAAGCAGCTTCGCGACCATTTTCTTTGGGACAAATAATTCCCGAATTTCTTTGATTAGCACCAATTGCCGCAGAAATTATTCCGCTAACTGAATTGATCGCGCCATCAAGCGAGAGTTCGCCGAGAACAAAAAAATCATCAATGTTTTCTTGAGATAAAACGCCAATTTCGATCATAATTCCCAGTGCGATCGCGAGATCAAAATGACTGCCTTCTTTTTGCAAATCGGCCGGTGCTAAATTGACGGTAATTTTTTTATAAGGCCAGGAAAGTCCGGTGGAAGAGATTGCAGCGCGAACGCGCTCTTTTGATTCGCCAACTGCTTTGTCGGGAAGACCAACGATAGTGAAGCTGGACATTCCGGGTGAAATTTTTATCTGAACATCAATTACAGCAACATCGATTCCGATGAAGGAGAAGGTTTTTACTTTGGCTACCATGGTGATGGTTGATTTAGTTTGTGGTGAAAAAAAATATTTTGTCGGATTTTTGAGGCCGCCCTCAAAAATCCGACTCAATTTAGAACTAAAAAGCGCAGCTTTTTAATTGTTATAATACATTTCAAATTCTACTGGATGCGGAATTTGTTCGTAACGCTCAACTTCTTTCAATTTCAATTCAATATAAGCATCGATTTGATCGTTAGTAAACACGCCGCCTTCGAGCAAGAATCCTCTATCTTTATCCAAAGCAGTCAAAGCGTCACGCAGTGAACGAGCAACTGTCGGGATTTTTTTCAATTCTTTTTCTGGCAAGTGATAAAGATCCTGATTTTTTGGCTCACCTGGGTGAATTTTATTTTTAATTCCATCAAGACCAGCCATCAAAAGTGCCGCACAAGTTAAATAAGGGTTTGAAGCTGGATCTGGAAAGCGAGCTTCAATTCTGCGCGCTTTTTCGTTAGTAACATGCGGAATACGAATTGATGCTGAACGGTTTTTTGCTGAATAAGCCAACATTACGGGAGCTTCGTAGCCTGCAACCAAACGTTTGTAGCTGTTAGTTGTAGCGTTTGAGAAAGCGTTAATTGCTTTGGCATGTTTGATGATGCCGCCAATGTAGTATAATGCTAATTCAGAAAGATTGGCGTGAGAATTTCCCATAAAAAGATTTTCGCCATCTTTCCAGATTGACTGGTGAACGTGCATGCCCGAACCGTTATCAGCATAAATTGGTTTTGGCATGAAAGTCGCAGTTTTACCATAAGCTTGGCAAACATTATGAATTACATATTTGAATTTTTGAATGTTATCTGCGGTTCCAGTCAAAGTGCTATATTTGAAACCGATTTCAAATTGAGCGTTGGCAACTTCGTGATGATGTAAAAGTGGCACCAAATCAACTTGACGCATAGTTTCAACCATTTCGCCGCGCAAATCTTGACCAGAATCAATTGGAGATGGATCAAAATAAGCGCCTTTAATTGGCGATCTGCGCGCCAAATTTCCACCTTCGATAACTTTTTTAGAGTTATGCGGAGCTTCTTCTGAATCAATTGAGTGAGAAACGCCGTGAGTTCCGACGTCGAAACGCACATCATCAAAAACGAAAAATTCTGGTTCTGGCCCGAAATAAGCAACATCGCCAATTCCACTTTGTTTCAAATATTCTTCCGCTTTTTTAGCAGTGAATCTCGGATCGCGATCATAACCTTTTCCAGTTGCTGGCTCAAAAACATCGCAAGTAATTACCAAAGTTGGATGAGTTGCAAAAGGATCAATAAAAACGGTATCTAGTTGCGGCATCAAAATCATGTCCGAATCATTAACTTCTTTCCAAGCCGGAACCGAAGAACCATCAAACGCCACACCTTTTAATAAAGCTTCTTCATCAACTTGATCAGCGCAATGGCTGATATGAAGCCATTTGCCGTTATAATCAGAAAAACGGAAATCGATAAATTTAATGTTGTTATTTTTGACTAAATCAAAAATAGCAGAAACGCCAGATGCCTTTGACATGCTTAGAGAAATTTTATGTTTTATATGAGAAAAAGGAACGACAGCGAATGTGTCGGTCGTATTAGGACGGGATCAACTTTTTACTGGCAGGGCTTTCAAAAGTATAGAGGTTTTTTTTGGAAATGTTTTGTAATTTTTGCAAATAAATCAATCTTTAGAAGTTATCGATTGATTTTTCTAAGAGGGTTCTTAAAAAGCATGCCCTTCCAATTTTCAAATCAGGTGCCCTTAGCTCAGCTGGATAGAGCAACAGCCTTCTAAGCTGTAGGTCAGACGTTCGAATCGTCTAGGGCACACCATCCGCTTTCTCTTAAAAGCTATAACGCCACTTTTCTTTCTCCAAAAATTGCGGTTCCCACTCTTACATAATTTGCGCCGAGCGCGATTGCTTCTTCGAAATCTGAACTCATTCCCATTGATAATTTTTCTAGGCTATTTTCGCGGGCAAGTTTGGCGAGTAAGGCAAAATAAGGTGAGGCAGATTCACCAGCTGGCGGAATGCACATTAATCCAACAATATTCAAGCCACATTCATCGCGGGAAAATTTTATGAAATCCTTTACTTTTTCTGGAGCAATTCCGTTTTTTTGCTCTTCTTCACCAATATTTACCTGAATAAAAATTTCAGGATTTTTATTTTTTTTGAGAATTTCTTTTTTCAAAACCAAGGCCAGTTTTTCGCTATCTAAAGTTTGAATAGAATCAAACAAATCAACTGCTTGCGCCGCTTTGTTACTTTGCAAATTTCCAATAAAATGTAATTTAATTTCTGGAAAATCTTTTTTGATTTGTGGCCATTTTTCTTCTGCTTCTTTGATGTAATTTTCACCAAAAATATTGCAGCCAGCTTTAATCGTCTCGCGAATTTTTTCTGCTGAAATTGTTTTTGAAACCGCAATTAAGTTGACTCTTGCAGCATCTCGACTGTAGATTTTGCAAGCGCTTTTAATTTTATCCTTAATCAAAAATAAACTACGTTCTATCTGGTTTAACATGAATCAAAAAATTTTGTTTGAGATAAATAAATTTCCTTGCCCGCCGGTTTTTTTAACCGACCGCAAAAAAATTTCCGACTTTAAAAAAATCATTAAAAGCCTGCCGAAAAATTCTACAATCATCATTCGCGAATATGATTTGGATAAAAAATCACGCGAAGAATTTGCTCGAGAAATTATTAAATTAGCCAAACTTCGAGCTCTGAAAATATTGATTGGAAAAGATATTTTACTGGCAAAAAAACTTAAAGCCGATGGCGTTCATTTCTCGGATTTCGATAAATTACCACTACAATTTTTAATGAAAAAATCTTTTCCGAAAAATTTTATTTTCAGCTTTTCCTGCCACTCTCTTAAGTCAATTTTAAGATCGCAAAAATTAAAACCCGACATGATTTTTATTTCACCAATTTTTCCAACTACAAGCCATGATTTTTCTCGTGAGGAGACAAAAGAAATTGGTTTTAAAAATTTGGCAAAAATTACTTTCAAAACCAAAAACTGCGATTACTTTTTGCACAAAATTTTTGCACTTGGGGGCATTAATTCACAGAATATAAAATCGGTTAGAAAGCTTGGTATTTCAGGTTTCGCCGCTATTGATCTCTTTAATGGAATTTCATGAAAATCACACCAGTTATACTTTCCGGCGGCTCGGGAACAAGATTATGGCCGATCTCGCGCAGCCTTAACCCGAAACAGTTTTTAGATTTTTTTGGCGAACATTCTTTGTTCCAAAAAGCTGCTTTAAGAGTTAAAAATTCAGAAGATTTTCATGAGCCAATTATTGTTTGTAATAGTGAGCACCGCTTTACTGCTGCGGAAGAATTACAAAAAATTAACATCACCCCAAAATCTATAATCTTAGAACCAGTTGGGCGTAACACCGCTCCAGCGATTGCAATTGCTGCCCTCGATGTGATTGTAAGTCACGCCAAAAAAGATGATTTAATTTTGGTAATGCCTTCGGATCACATAATTCGAGATGAAAAAAAATTTCTGGCGCAGGTAAAAAAAGCAGCCAAAGCCGCAAATGACGAATATTTAATAACCTTTGGTATCTTACCCGACAAGGCTGAAACCGGTTATGGTTATATCAAAAAAGATGAAGAATTATCTAATTTTAAAGAAATTTTCACCGTTGAAAAATTCATAGAAAAACCAAATAAAAAAACCGCCGAAGAATTTTTAAAAAGTGGCGAATATTTGTGGAATAGCGGCATATTTATGTTCAAAGCCTCGACTTATCTTGAAACTTTACAAAAATTACAAAATGACATGTTTTTGCGCTGCTGCAATTCCTACAATAAAGCGGTTCGTGATTTGGATTTTATCCGTCTTTTTGCAGAAGATTTTGAGAAATGCCCCAATATTTCTGTTGATTATGCAGTAATGGAAAAAGCAGAGAAAGTGGCTGTAACGCCAATTGACGTGGGTTGGTCTGATGTTGGATCGTGGCAGGCAATTGCTGAAATTACCAAACAAGATGAAAATAAAAACAGTCTGATTGGCGATGTTTTGGCAGTTAAAACTAAAAATTGCTACATCAATTCTCGCGGCGGTTTAGTTGCAACAATTGGCGTTGAAAATCTGATTGTTATTTCATTGAAAGACGTCGTTTTAGTTGCCAATAAAAACAATTCCCAAGACGTAAAAGAATTGTTCGAAATGTTGAAAAAACAAAAACGTGATGAATGCAATTCTCACACTAAAGTTCTGCGTCCGTGGGGAAGTTTTGAAACCATCGATATTTCTGATCGTTTCAAAGTTAAAAGAATTACGGTGAAACCAAAATCTTCGCTTTCTTTGCAAATGCATAATCACCGCGCCGAACATTGGGTAGTGGTTAAAGGCACGGCGCACGTGACTTGCGGCAGTAAAGAATTTGTTATGACGGAAGATGAGTCAACTTATATTCCGGTTGGGAAAAAACATCGTTTAGAAAATAAAGGGCAAATTCCTTTAGAGTTGATCGAAGTTCAAACTGGCGGTTATTTAGGTGAAGATGATATTATTCGTTTTAGCGATATTTACGGAAGATAGTTTTTTCGGACTTTTCACGCAAAATCTCTTTTCTAAAAAAAATGGCCACCTTCTTCATAATTTTCATACACGAACTTCAGATATCATTTCGTCATATCGGAAAAATTTTATCTAATTTTCTGTTTTTTCTAATCTCCGTCGTAATTTTCACCATAATCTCACAAAATCAAGATATTCAAGGCTCTACAACTTTTTATTCCATAACAATAATCTGGTTTTCTCTTCTTTCTTGCTTAATTTTTTCTGCTGCTGAATTTTTAAAAAAAGATTTTGACGATGGAACAATTGAGCAAATTTTAACTTCGGTTGAGAATTTTGAGATCTTTATTTTAGCAAAAATGTTAGGAAATTGGCTGGTTTGTTGTTTGCCAATTTTAATTTCGATCTTTCCACTTGGCGCCATTATTGAGCTTAACCACGATTTAACAGTAAAACTTTTTTTGTTGGTTTTTTTGGCAAGTCTGGCGATTAATTTTATTTCTACTTTTTGCGGAAGTCTTTCAACTCTAGGAAATTCAGCGCCAATGATTGCGGTGATCGCTTTGCCATTAATTATTCCAGTAATTCTTTTGGCCTACAGCGGATTGATTGAAGGACAGCAGGAAGATTTTAAAATTCATTTTAAAATTCTGGGCGGTTTTTGTATTTTTATTGGATGTATTACGGTTTTTGCAACTTCTAAGATTGTCAAAATTGCAGCAGAATAAAAGTCACCCTTGAAAAACCTCAAGAGTGACTTTTGAGGCATAATTAAAAAATGAGGGCTATTTCCAAAAATTTTTAAACCAACTCGTAGTCATACTGAGCCTGTCGAAGTATGATTATAGAGCCGCAAGCCCAAAATCATGCTTCGACAGGCTCAGCATGACTACGAGGTTTTTGATAGTTTTTAATCAATCGGATTAGAAAAGTTTTTAATAAATCGGATTAGAAAAGTTTTTAGAAATCCAAGAATTAAAGAAGAAGGCTAATTTTTAGCTCCCCATTTTTTTAATTATGTCTAAATAATAAATTCCATCACAACTTGTCCAATTCCTACAGCCTCACCTTCGCTAAATTTGATCTTGCCAATTTTTACATCGTGATCGGTGCGAATTGAATTTTCCATTTTCATGGCTTCAATTAAAACCAATTCTTGTCCAGCTTTCACTTCATCGCCTTCCTTCACTTTAAAGCGCACGATTTTTCCGGTGATTGGCGAAGTTAAATTAACTGGTTTAGCATTTTTCTGAATTTTTGGCATGAACTTGGAAAGTTCAGCAATACGCGGCGAATAAACATTCACAAAAGCATCAAATCCCGAATATTGCATTAAATAGCTGCCAGTATTGTTATTCTCGCGAATTTTCACACCAACGCTTCTGTCATTAACCACGGCACGAAAAAGCTTTTCGCCATTATTCCAAGAGCTTACCAATTCGATTTCTTTATGATCGCATTCAAGCTTTAAACGATCTTGAGATCTTTCAAGTAAATTCACCAAATAAGATTTTTCATCAATCATCACCACCCAACGCTCAGAAATTTGTTTTTCGCGGTTGCGCAATTGGCCGGTCATATGACCATTTCTTTCATAATTTTTTAAGAAAATATACATGGCGCTGGCGATTAGAACTTCTTCAGCGCGCGAATCTAACTCACTTCCTGAAAAGCCAGCCGGAAATTCTTCTTTAATGAAGCTGGTTGAAATATCGCCACTTACAAAACGCTCATTTTTCATTATAGTTTCAAGAAAGCTGATATTGTGCGAAACACCGCCAATTGCAAAACTTCCCAAAGCGTGACGCATATGCTCAATTGCTTCCCGACGATCTTTACCGTAAGAGCAAAGTTTGGCAATCATTGCATCATAAAACATACTTACTTCGCCGCCTTCGTAAACGCCAGAATCAACGCGCACATTGGCGTTTTTTTCTGGTTCGATGTAAAGGTTTATGCGACCCGATGAAGGTAAAAATCCACGTGATGGGTCTTCGGCATAGATACGCGATTCCATTGCCCAGCCATTTAATTTCACATCTTCTTGTTTGAAATAAAGTGATTCGCCCAGTGCGATTTTGATCATTAATTCCACAATATCAAAACCCGTAACAAGCTCGGTTACGGGATGTTCTACTTGCAAGCGAGTGTTCATCTCGAGGAAGTAAAAATTGCGATTTTTATCCATGATATATTCAATAGTTCCGGCAGAAAAATACTGAACTTTTTTGGCCAAAGCTTTCGATTGCTCATACATTTTAAGGCGGCTCGTTTCATCCAAAAAAGGACTCGGCGCTTCTTCAATCACTTTTTGGTTGTTGCGCTGAATTGAACATTCTCTTTCGCCCAAACAAACTGTGTTTCCGTGTTTATCGGCAATAACTTGAATTTCGATATGGCGCGGATTTTCAATAAATTTTTCAATAAAAATACGATCGTCCGAAAAGCTATTACGCGCTTCATTTGAAGCTGAGAAAAAAGCATCTGACATTTCTTCTTTTTTCCACACAATTCTCATCCCTTTTCCGCCGCCGCCAGCAGAGGCTTTAACCATTACTGGATAACCAATTTTTTGGGCAATTTCTGCCGCTTCAATATCATCTTTAATAATGCCCATATGACCCGGAACCGTGCTAACACCGGCTTCAATCGCTAATTTTTTAGATTGAATTTTATCACCCATCATCTCGATTGAATAAACCGAAGGGCCGACAAAAATTACTCCCGCCTTTTCCAAAGCATTGGCAAAATTACGATTTTCTGATAAAAATCCGTAACCAGGATGAACCATAGTTGCGCCGGTTTTTTTTACAGCAGCGAGAATTTTATCAATATTTAAATAACTTTGCGAAGATGGCGAGTGACCAATATTTACAGCCTCATCAGCCATTTGCACGAATAGAGAATTAGTATCTGCATCAGAGTAAACCGCGACAGTTTTAATGCCCATTTTGCGACAAGTCTTGATAATGCGACAAGCAATTTCGCCACGATTGGCAATCAGTAATTTATGCATGATTGATTTGATATTTGAGAGATTTAACTTACCTATTTGAAAGGCGCGCGGATGCTATGAATGAAGATCAAAAAATCAAATTTAATTTTACTAAAAAATATTATGGCTCTAGCTAATTACGCAAAACTTATACGCTTACATCAGCCAACTGGAATCTGGCTACTTTTTCTGCCTTGCCTTTTTGGAATTTTTTTAGCCTTAAAAAATGTACCCAATCCCGATTTTTTTGAAACTCTGCGCGTAGTTGCTTTATTTTTTATCGGCTCAATTGTAATGCGCTCCGCAGGATGCATTGTGAATGATTTACTCGATCAAAAATTTGATAAAAATGTTGATCGCACCAAAAACCGTCCACTTGCTTCAGGAAAAGTTTCTCGCCTTGAAGCCATGATTTTGCTTGGTGCATTATTGTTTTTAGGACTTTTGATTTTAATACAATTTAACACCAAAACCATTTTAAGCGGTTTTGTAGCTTTGGCTTTACTTGCAACTTATCCTTTGATGAAACGCATCACTTATTATCCGCAAATATTTTTGGGACTTACTTTTAATTTCGGAATTTTGATGAGTAGCCTTGCCATTACTGAAGAAATCGGCCTTGATAGTTTAACACTTTATTTTGCCAGCATTATTTGGACTGTGATTTATGACACAATTTACGCTTATCAAGATATTGAAAATGATTTAAAAATTGGCGTAAAATCAACCGCGATAAAATTTAAAAATAACCCAAAAAAAATCCTACTTTCATTAAACTTATTAATGTTTTTAACTTTGGCAGGATTGGGTTGGCAAAGCGATTTTCGCAGCGAATTTTATATTTTAGCTTTAGTCGTCAACATATTTTTGAACCAGAAAATCAGAAATTGTGATTTTGCAAATCCCAAAAATTGTCTCGCGGTTTTTAAACAAAATACTTGGGTTGGATTTTTGATTTTAACGGCAATTTTTTTAGGATAATGAAAGTTGGATTGTTAGGCGGAAGCTTTAATCCTCCGCATCTAGGTCATATTCATATTAGCCAGCTTGCCATAAAAAAACTCGGATTAAATCAAGTTTGGTGGATTCCAACTGCGCAAAATCCATTCAAGGAAAAATCGATTTATGAAAGTTATAAAAATCGTGTTTTGAAATGCGAAATTTTAGCAAAATCACAATCAAAAATTCACATAAAGCAATTTGATGAAATTTATACACAGCGTTTAATTTCAGGGCTGCGCGCCCGTTATAAAAATATAGAATTTTTCTGGCTAATGGGAGCCGACAATTTAGAAAAATTTCATCAATGGAAAAATTTTAAAAAACTGATTTCGCAAATTCCTTTAATAATTTTTGCGCGAGAAAAATTTTTAACTAAAATTAAAAAAACTCAATCTTGGAAATTTATTTCTTCCACAAAATATAAAATTTTTTACACCAAAAATTTAGACATTTCTTCAAGCGAAATAAGAAAAAATTCAAATGAATAATTATATTGTTGATACTCATTGCCACCTTGATTTGATTGAAAAACAGGGCATAAAAATTGAAGAGATAATCGAAAATTCTTTGCAGAATAATGTGAAACTTTTGCAAACAATTTGCACTAGAATTACTGAAATTGAGAAGATTTTAAGCTATACCAAACTGTATGATTTTATTTACACTTCAGCTGGCGTTCATCCTTGCAATGTTTTAGAACAACCAAAATATACGGCGGAAGAAATTATAAAAATCTGCAATGAGAATCCAAAAATTATCGGAATCGGTGAAACTGGTTTAGATTATTTTCATGATAGATCGGCGATTGATTTGCAAAAAATCAGCTTTTTGGCGCATATCGATGCTTCTCGAAAAACCCAATTGCCATTAATAATTCATAGTCGTGATGCTGATTTGGATATGATGGAAATTTTGGAAAATGAGCAAAAAAAAGGGAGATTTCCGGCGGTTTTGCATTGTTTTTCTAGTACCAAAGAATTGGCGCAAAAAGCGTTAGAATTAGGAATTTATATTTCAATTTCAGGAATAGTTACTTTTAAAAATGCCGTTCAATTGCAAGAGATTGTAAAATCTTTGCCACTAAATTCTTTGTTAGTTGAAACAGATTCACCCTATCTAGCGCCAATTCCACATCGCGGAAAAAGCAACCAGCCCGCTTTTACAAAGCATGTTGTAGAATTTATTGCTGAATTAAAAGGTTTAAGCATTGAAGAAGTTACAAATCAAACCACGGAGAATTTTTTCACGATTTTTAAGAAAGCAAAAAAATTATGAAAAATAATTTCATGAAAGAAGCTTTAAAACAGGCAAGAATTGCTTTTGAAAAAGACGAAGTTCCAGTTGGCGCTGCAATTGTTGAAAATGGAAAAATTATCGCAAAAAGTCACAACCAAAATTTAATTTTAAAAGATCCTACGGCTCATGCCGAAATTTTAGTAATGCGCGAAGCCGCTAAAATAAAAGATTCCGCGCGGCTTGATGGCTGTGATTTATATGTAACTTTGGAACCTTGCGCCATGTGCGCTTCTGCAATTGCTTTAGCCAGAATTAGACGAATTTATTATGCTGCTTCTGATGTAAAATTTGGCGCCGTTGAAAATGGAGCCCGAATTTTCTCTTCCACATCTTGTCACCACAAACCAGAAATTTATTCTGGAATTTCTGAAGAAGAATCAAGGGAATTGATGCAAAGTTTTTTCCGCAATAAGCGCTAAAATTCACAATGATTTTTAAATCAGAATTATAATTTATAACTGTTTCACATGAAACAAATTGACAGGAATAAAATCATTTTTACTTTGTTATTCATCTAATTTTATCTTAGAGCCTGTCCTAAGTCTTTTTTAACCTCAAATTTCGCCCTATTTTTGCTTATTTTTTAGTAAAATTACTCGCAATATATCCTGATATTGGTCGTAATTTTACTAAAAA
>Ga0114967_10000917_pt1 | contig 24773 bp, 3 predicted proteins | sample M_130628_MF_Meta_FD_92639 | JGI IMG/M metagenome (GOLD analysis project Ga0114967, IMG submission 92639) | Freshwater microbial communities from Lake Montjoie, Canada to study carbon cycling - M_130628_MF_MetaG | ecosystem: Environmental > Aquatic > Freshwater > Lake | place: Lake Montjoie...
AGTTTTAACAGTATTGTTATTAATCCATATAGTTTTTTCTGTATCTGTAAGTGTATCATCACTTAATACAGCTTCTATTAATTCTTCAGCATTTTCTAATTGTGTAGTATTATCTTTAAACCAATTAGTAATTTCAGTTTTATATTGTGATAACTTTGTGTATTCTAATGTATTATCTTCAATGATTTTTGTTAAGTTATTTATTTCTTCTGTATATTCAGCTTGTTTATTTAAGTCTGATTCTTTTAAAATCTTATTCTTTAATTCAGATATTTTAACTTTTAATGATTCATTACTTTTATATTTAGTAAAAATTCTATTCATTAAATCCTCTTTAGTATAAAAGTCTGTAGGATATTTATATTTATCATTTAATTCTTTAAAGAATAAATCTTTTTCATTTTTAAACCAGCCATAATTATGTTGTGAAATAAGATATCCTGTATATTTATTATTATACTTTTCGTATGCCCAATTCATTGATTGTCCTAATCTATGTTGTAGCTGGTCTAAGAATGTACTAGCAAAAGATAATGTACTTCTTTTTGCTAAGTGCATAATGTTTTTAACAATAGCATTTATTAATCTAAGTATAGGTTGTGAAGAATCCCTTGTAGTACCTAATATAGATTCTATCATTCCTAAATCACCTTTAATAGTGTCATCTTTAAGTGCTGTCATTATATCTTCAGGAATATCATTTGCATCAATTCCTGCTTCTTCAATAAAATCATCAATAGCTGATGGCATTTTCTTACTATTTAATAAGTTTACTGCTTTCTCAATAGAGTTTAAACTAGTAGTAACATATTCAAGTAAGTTTAAAATATCAGTATGTTCTTTATCACTTAGTAATGAACTTTGTAAATTATCAATACCTAATTCTTTTATAAAATTATTATAGTGTACTAAAAACTCTCTTAACTCTGATAGTTGTGAGTAATGTAATGTACTTAAATCAGCATCTTCTTTTAATCTTTTAATTCTAAAAGCATCAAATGTTATTTTATTATCAGTAGGATTATCAATGATTGTATCTCCTACAAATATCTTTTCTTTTGTACTAAATTTAACAGTTTTTAATGTTACTTCTTTTTTAGTAATATCAATATCAAAATACTTTTCTAAAAAACTAAATACATTAGCAGTATCAATATACAATGATTTCATAAAATCAGCTATAGCAGAATCATAAGCTATATTTTCTTTCATTTTATATACTTGTGATAACTGTGTTTGTAAGTTAGCTAATCTTTTTGAATATTCTCCTAGTGGTGCAGAAGTGTCTTTAGTTTCTCTTGACATTCTGGACTTTAATGAACTAGCCATTTTATCTATGGCATTAAACATTTTAGTGTAAGTAATATTTTCATTTTGTTCTAATGAATAGAATATCTCTTTTGATTTAATTTCTTTTCCTGGTTCTAAGAAAAAGTTTTCTCTATTTCTTTCTAAATAAGTTCTAAGATTAAAGTTACTATTAATCATTCTTTTTATAGCATTCATTATTCTTTTAAAGAATGGTTGTTTAGATACTTCTAAATCTTTTTCTGTTAATGTTCCAGTTAACATTTTACCATAGAATCTACCTAATACTTCTAATGCAGCTTTTCTTTCAGGACTCATTTCTAATGCTAATCCTGGTTTAGAATATGTTGCTACGTAGTTAAGATAATTATCTTTATATAGTTTTGTATCTTTAATAGCTTCTAATGCTCTATCTAAATTCTTATCTTGTGGTGCATGTAAAGTTATAAGGTGTCCTATTTCTTCAGCAAAATCTTCTACTGTAGCACCATCACCAAATGCAATAGTATTGTATGCAAAATCTATTACAGCTTTAGGATTATCTTTTAATCCTCTTTTAGCTAGTATTTCATCTACAGTTGATAGATTAAAATTTAAGTCTTGAAGGAATGATTTTATTTTATTAATAGCATCATCGGGATATTTAACACCTTGCATTTCACTTATCTTTACTAGATGATTAAATTCTTCTAGTAATGCAGTTTTAGATTTTGTTTCAGGATTGTATGTTTGTTCAACTTGTTTAGGTAATTGATAATAAATATTTTTTGTAAAATGAATAAATGATTTAGGATCTCTTAAAACATAATCTTCTTGGTCTTTATCTCTACTAAAAAAATAAGGATTTGAATTACCACCTAAAGACATTTTACCTTCATATACAAGAGTAGCGGGTATATATTTAGAAGAAAATTCAAAATCTTTTTGAATAATATCATCTTTATATACAAAAAAATCTACAGGCATTACATTTTGTTGTGTAGGAATTACTTTCTCATTTTTTTCATTGTATAATAAATAACTATCAACTTTACCATTACTAAAACCACTTTTTCTTTTTAATACTTTAATTCTATATCCTTCTAAAGGTATAGCGTATGCAAAAGTACTATATGTTTTTTTATGCCAACCAAAATGAATAGGTACTGCGTTATCAGGAAGTTTTGGTAATACTTCTTTTTCAAAAACTTCAAAAGATTTAACTTTAAAATCTATATCATGTATTGCATCGCCTTCAGGTCTTCTAATATTTTCTGTTCCAGCAATAGCTAAAGAACCAGTCATTTTAACATTATCAGAAGAAAATATATCTATAATCCTTTTTGCATTAGGATTATTATTTATTTCTTTTTCAGCATTTACATTAGGATTTAAGTTTTTTATCTTATATATATAATCTTTATTTCCAGATAAAACATTAATTGCTATGTGGTCAGCTACATATTCATTATACATGAATATATTATTAAAACTTATAGAATCCAAAATGTCTTTTATATACTTTAAAATTCTATCTAAAGTTTTTTGTAGTTTATTTTTATCTAAACCGTTTACTTTATAATTTTTAACTAAAGCTTTTGCTATTAATTTACCAACTGCTTCTATTTTTACTTTATTTTCGCTATTATAAATAGGTAAATATTGATTTTTAATATCATCATATTCACTCCAATTTGTAATAGTACTCATTAATTCTTGTATATCAGGATGATTTTCTCCCATTAAAGCTACTAACATGTGTGCAGATTCTTCTGGAAGAGTTTCTTCATTTCTGTTCTTTATATATAGAATTAATTTATTTAAAACATCTGTAACTCCAAGAGCATCTATTCCTAATACAGCTTTTAATCCTTCAACTTCTTGAGATTTAACATTAAAGTTTTTTAAGAAATCTAAAAGATAGTTATCCAGTTCTTCAATTGCTGGATTAATTACATCAGAAGCTAGTTGAAAATAAACAGGGTCATAATCTCTTTTGGATTCAATTTCTATTTCATTCCAATTGTTACCATATTCATCTGTAATTTGTTTTACATTTTCTTTACCATATTGTTTATTAAGAATATTCTTTACAACATTTTCATAAAAATCATATACACCTTTTAAAGCATCAAATCCTTCTGTTTCTACTCTTTCAAGTTCTTGTTTAAGAGTAGTTATTTCATTAATATTATTATTATAAATATTTTCATATTCTTCATTAGTTTTATCTCCTTGTTCTTTTTCAGATTCAGCATAATCTATTTCTTTTTCAAGTTCATAAATTCTATCTTCTTTCTGTTTTTTAAACTCTTCTAATGTTGTATGACCTTCAACTTTACTAGCTGTATCACCAGAAGGAAATAACACTTTTTCATATCCTTTCTTAGCACTATCTTGTATAATAGATTTAATAAAAAATGTTACCCAATTATTATTTTTGTTTAGTAATTGTAGGAATTGATTTTCTTTAGTATTACTAGTATCAGGAAATTTAGATTCTAAAATTTTTCTTTCATTATTAATAAGTAGTTCTATTTCATCTTGAGTATATTTATCATTAGAATAATCTTCTAATGTTATTCTATATCCTTCTAAATACTGTTCTACATTTGTAGTACCACTTATTCCATTTAAATTAGATTCATCTAATATCTTTTTAGTAATTAAATCTTTTCTATCTCTACCTTTCTGAAATAAATCAGATTGTACTTCTAATATTCTACGAGTTTTAAATCCTATATTTTTTAAATCTCTTATATCAAAAAATTCTTGTTGAGTAATTTTACCATTTTTAAAATCTTCACGTCCTTTTTTTAAATAAATTTGAATTTGTTCATCAGTCATTTGATTAGAACTAAATTCTTCATCACTTCTAAACCATCCTATTCCTTTTTCTGTAGCAAATTGAGCATGTCCTTTTATATTTGGTGTAATAGCTGGAGTAGCTATTTCATTTTCTATATAATTAATTCCTCCTGGAACTGTTAAATTTGAGTAATATTGAGTATTTAAACCTTGTTTACTTGCTTCTTCTTTAGCTTTTAAATATTCTACATTTCCTATTTGATTATTATTTTTAAAATAAGTAGTCTCAAGACTTCCACCATCTTCATCAAAAAGAGTATCTGTTTTAGTACTATAATTATCTTCATTAACTGTAAAATTAACAGATTGTCCATAACCAGGTTGCTCATATAAACCTTTAGTTTCTTTAGTAATATTAATCTCAATAGAATAACTATAATAAGCTAATAGATTAGATATAATTTCTTCTTTATTTATAGTATTAAAAGATTTAATTAATTCTTGTTGTTCTTTAGGTATATTTAATTCAGATAATATTTTAGTTATATCCCAATTATTTTTATTTCCTTTTTTAAATACTTTATCTGCTTTATCTAATGATAATATATTAACTGATTTTAATTGATAATTAATATCCGCAACTCTTTGTTCAGGAATTACAGTAGGTATTTCAGTAACAGATTTAGGATAGTATTCTTCTATATGTCTAATAATATCATCAACAGATACTTCTTCTAAACTAGATTTAGTTATGTTATATTTATCTCTAAAATGATTTGAGTAACTATATGACCATAATCCTAATGCTATTTCAGGAATACTAGTATTCATTATATCACCTTTATCCAAATAATGTTTAACAGGAGGTGTCATTGGTATATTATCTACTAATGTAGAAACATGAAATAAAGTATCATAATATAATTGACTTTCATTACCAAGTTCATCAAATACTTTATTAATAGTACCATCGTTATTACGAAATATTTTACAGTTACTCATATTAATTATTTAGCAAAGTTCTTAGCAAAGTTAGCTTTTTTTCTCATAGCTGGAGTATAAGTTCCTTCTTTAGCTGACAATATTTTACTAGCAGCTTGTTGTACACTCATACCCATTTTAGTAGCTTGAGCAGTAAATGTTCCCTTCTTAGATGGGTCTATTTTAATACTACCTCCAGTTTTCATAGTAGGTAATATTTTTGTGTTTGGTATTAACTTCTTCATATTATTCTCGTGTTTTACATTCTTTATTAAATCCACTACCTGTAGTATAATCATTAGTGTCAGTAGGTTGTTGATTAATATCTGATATAATAATTGGTTCAGATGGCATACCTAATTCTAAAGGCATTACTCTTCTCATAGTTATACTTACTCTGTAAGAACCTGTATTAAAAGTTTTACCTTCTTGAGAAATAGTAATACTTGGTAAAAAACCTTTTACATCACTAGCGTATGTACTATGTGGAATTTTTCTATTTTTACCTTTAAATCCAAATAAATAACTAGCACCACTTTTTAAATCTACTTTAATTTGATTTTTATCAGTACCTAATATAATATTTCCTGAACCTCCTATATTAGCTACAACTACAGGATATTTTTCTGCTGTTGCAGATTCTTCTAAATCTGAATGATTACCTATAAAAGATTCATTTGTGTAAAGATTTATAATAGCACCATCATAATTACTAATATCTATTCCTGTACTTTTATTCATTAATTCTATAAATCTTTGAGTTATTTCACCTAAAGGTTTTCCATTAATAGATAAATTATAATATGCATAAGATGTGTTACGTCCAGCTAAATTATTACCTACATTTACAGGAGTTAAATTAGGATTATTACTTTTATAATCCCATCTTAAATTTAAACCTATCATTATAGGAGCATTTGCTCCTTTGTTTGTTTTTTTACCTTGAGATTCTAAAAATGGTTTTAAATAATCAAATAGTTCAAGTTGTTCTTCTTTTGTAAGAGATTCTTGATTAACATAAATACCATCAGCAACTTTTTTACCTTTTGGTTCAACATTAATAGTTTGAGATTCAGGTTGTTGTGATTTAAATAACTTATTTGCTTCAGCTATAACTCCTTTATAATCTCCATTTTCTGGACCCCATTTCATCATATCTCCAGTTTTAACAGAGATAATCTTATTGTTATTATTAACTACATACTTGTTATCTTTCCAAGTAACTATAACAGCTCTTTTTTCTTTTATAGCAAGATTTGCAAATATCTTATTACGGTCTCTACTATCTTCTTTAAATACTTCAACACCATCTTTATTAAATATTTTACCACCAACAATAGTATATGTTTGTTGTGTTTTACCTATTGGTGTGTAAGTAACTGTTTTATCTTGAGGTATATTAACTTCAGATTGTTTGTTCCAATCATATTTATTAATAAGATAATCTAAAGCTGTAGCATGAGAAGGTCTTCCCAACTCGTTATAATATAATATTTTTTCTCCTTTAGCTTTTTTAATTATATTAATGTACTCATTTCTAAGGTCAGATAACTTGTAATTTTTACCTCCCATTAATATGGTTTCAACTCCAAAATTGTTACCTGTTATAATCCACTCTATAAATTGTTTTACAGTATCTTCTCCTCTAGTTGTTACAGAAAAGGGATTACCAATTGCTGAACTGTCTACTTTTCCTCTATATGCAATTATTCCATTTGGGTATTGTTTTTTAAAGTTTGGAGAAAGTACAGTCCACATGTTAGATTTATGTGACCCATCAAATTTTAAACCTAAATCTTCAGGAAGAATTACATTTTCAGATTGTGTTTTATTACCTAATTGAGAATATATTTGTTGAGTAGGAGTTTCTACTTCAACTTGTTTATTCTTATTATAATCATCTAAGACTTTCTTTAACATTGGAATAACTTCTGATAATGATTGTTGTGAGTCTTTACTTAATGAAGTATATTCATTAATAGTTATTGTACTAGTTTTAGCATTATAAGTAATTTCAGTATAATTATTTAGTAATGATTCATTAGGAGTTATATCACTATTAATAACATCTTCCATACTAATGTTATTATTACTAGCTATATTTTTTAATAGATTAATAACTTCTGAATTAACTTCAACAGTATTATTTAATACATCATTTAATGATAAAGTATTAGTATTAATTAAAGAACCTAGTTCAATAGCATCCTCCATAATATCAACTTCTATTACTTCAGGTTTAACATATTTTACATATTCTATATTAGATGACTGATTTAATTTAAATGAAAACTCTTGACTATGTAATCCATAATCTATTAATTTATTTTTATAACTATCACTTGATTCAGGATAATGTACATTTACTATCTTAGTTAATTTAGTTCTTAAAGTCTTATAATCAATATTATCAGAGGAATTAGATTTAGCTATTAAATAATAAGCTGTTGTATTTGTTTCAAATATTTTAACTAAATAATCATTGTCATTAGTTCTATAAACTAATTGACTAACACCTAATTCTTCTTTAGGTAATTGTATAATACTAGAATCATTAACCATAAAACCGTTTTCATATCCAATCTTTTTAGGATGTAATGGTTGATAAACTAGTGAACTTGCTTGATTCTTTACTTTAGTTTTTATATTGATTGCTGAATTATCATAACTAAAAATAAAATTCTTAGCAATTGGATTATTTAATAAATACTCTGATACTATAGTATTAATATCTTCATTATTATTTACATAACTTTTAATAGTATTATCTATAGTTGTTACAAAATTTCTATGATTATCATAATAAGATGGAGGTATAATATAAGAAAATGATTCATAATTATAAGTAAATCCATAAGCTTGAATAGTATAATAAGCTAAATCATTAGCAAATTTAGCAGTATTAATAGTAATTTCTTTATTAGTATACTTATCTATAAGTGTTAATTGTTCATCAGAATTTAATAAGTTCTCAAAATCAGTCATTGTAGTACCAATTAAAGAATCATCTTTCTTTCTTTGTTCTGTAAACTTAACTTTATTACTATCACTAAATTCTAATTGTTGTAAGAATATGTTATCAGGATAAGCATTCTTAAAATCATTAAGATGATTTATAACATTTAGTATAGAATCTACTTTCTCTAATTTTAACTTCTCATTGCTAATAGTTTGTGGTGATTTAAATTCATTATATTCTTTTCTTACAACATAGGTGTAAAAGAAATTATAGAAATCATTATGATAATCTTTATTAATTCCGTATTCATCTAATATATAAGCAAATTGTTCAGGTATCTTTACTATATCTGATATAATACCAAGACCATCAAACATTTTTTGAGTAGATATATTATTAAATAACTTACTATTTGTAACTATAGATAAATATCCAAAAGCATTATTTTTATATAATTCTGAAATATATTGATTGAACTCTAATTTGTTAATCATATTTTCTAAGAAACTACTAGCTAAACCATTATCTCCTATCTTTAAATACTTTAACAACTTAGACATCTTAGCTCCTTTCTTATAAGTATTACTTGATAATAATACTTTTACTGTATATAAAATACTTTTTAAATTTTTATCATTAGGATTAAATATTATTCTTTCTAACTTATCTTCTGTAATATTACTATCTATAATATCAGGTTCTTCTATATTACTAGGTAACATAGTATTTATTACTAATAGTTTTTCAATTATTCTTCTAGGAAATCCATAACCCATTAATGCTACATAATAATTAGATGAATCAGGATTAATACCTAATGGTTCTAGTGTAGGTGATTTACCATTATCAGCAGATGCAGCTACAAGCATAGAAGTGTTTTCATACTTTAAATTACCATTAATATCTCTTAGTCGAGTAGGTTTGTCTAATAACCTATAACCATTATAAGTTATATTATGATATACTTTCTTTTCTCCTATTTTCTTAACAATTGATACTGGTTTTTCAATTAAAAATTCACTATTTTCTATTAATGCTGACATAGCATTAAAGTTAGCAGCTATACCTAATACTTGTTTACCAATATTCATTCTATTAATAGTATCAGATATATTAGTAACATCCCAAAACTCTTTTGATGATTTAACAATATTTTGTTGTTGACTCTTAGTTAAATTTTTAAATTCTTTTAGTTTTGTTTTAAACTCTTCATATTTATAAGATTCTTTTTCACCTAAGTTATTAGTATAACCTTTTCCTAATTGTTTAATATAATCTAATTCTAAAGCATGAAATTCCATTTCTTCAAAACCTCCAGGTTTCATTTGTGATATTACAGTATGTTCTGATGATAATACATCCATCATCATATCAATTTTAGCATTATCAGAAATAAGCTGTTCTTGATAATCATTATAGTCATTGTTAAATTCTACTGTATTTATTTTATACTTACTCTTTTTAGCATATTGTTCTGGAGTAAGTCCTATATATTCTTTACCATCTATTGTTGTTTCTGTACTATCTTTAAAGAAACCAAACATTTTATCTATATCAAAATCTAATCCTGAACGAGTTGTTGCTACATCAGGCATAAATATAGCACCTACTTCATCTACTACAAATCCTATAATTTTAGTTTTATAAATAGAATACTTTTCTTCAGTAGGAATACGATATACTACTCCATCTAAGATGCCAGGATAATCTTTTTCAATCTGTGACATCATTGCTTCAGATATTAATCCACTTTCAGCATCAACATACTTATACAATCTACTATCATGTATTGGAGCATATATTTCAAAATGTTTAATACCTTCTTTAGGATTTTTAGGATTATTAAATACTATTTGTGGTTGTCTTTTAAATCCTATACTAGAAGCATTAGCTAATTTAAATCCATTCTTAAACTTTAACTTACTAACTTTATTACGATGTAAACTATTTAATATAGTTTGTATTTGTAGTGTATGAAATGGATGTGATATAGGTACTTTTGTAAGTAAATTATCATAATCAGCATTAGTATTTAATAATTCTAATGCTTCAATATATTGTAATGGTTTCTTTCTACTAAGAAATTCAGACTTTAATAACTTTATTATTTTGTTACCATCAATTTTACCATTACTTTTTAATGAATTTAAGAATCTTTTTTCTCCTCGTTCTATATCTGATATTAATAAATCATTATAATCTTTTAATAACTCTACTGGAGTTTGTTTAGTACCATCTTTTCTTGTAATAGTAATATTATTACCTACTACTCTTGATAATATTAATTTTCTTATCTGAGTACCAAAATTATTATCTTTATTAAAATGTCCTTTAGGAGTTTCTACTTGTCTTCCCCAAAACTCAAAAGGTACATTCATTGTTTTACCTTTTTCAAAAGGTTTAGTTGCATCTTGTACAAAATCTCTTTCAGTAAATACTTTAATAGCTGATTCAAAAGATACAATATCAGCATTTCTATTTTTTGGATTAAATCCAATTTTATGTTTAGTAATTACTTCACCATTTAAAACAACTTCTTGCTGAATAGTATAACCAAATTCTTCTACTAATATTTTCTCGTAGAATGCGTTATACATAATATTGTTTATACCATTGATAGTCTTTAATCCATAGTAAGGTGATATTTTAAACTCTGAATCTTTCTTTTGGAATGGAACTAAAAAATTTCTTCCATTCTTAATATAATTAATTAAACTATAGTAAAAAGGTTTTATAACTTCAACAGGACTTTGTTTCTTAATATCCATTACATCTTTTCCTTTATTATTTTGTAATGTTAATTTAGATGCTGGATATCCATTCATTGATATATCCATATAATCCTGATGTTCTTGTGTCCATGCACTCTCACTTATTAATCTATTTCTATAAGCTATATCATCAATATAAGACTGGGCATCAGTAAGATTGTTATTCTTATACGGTTTATCTAATCCTAATACTTTTAATTGCTCATCATTAATAGACTTACGAACTATATCTTCTTTAATAGATATTTTCATTTTATCATTTACTGTAATTCTAGAACTAGTATCATAGTAATTAAAGTTAGATAATTCTATATCAGCATAATTATAAATATTAGCTATAGATGATGGAGATATTATTTGCTTAGACCTCTTAACTAAATCTTCATAATTCTTATAGTAAGCTGGGTCTCCAACAAGAATGTAAGTTAATTGTACATGATTTAGTAAATGATTAAGATATAAATTCTTTGCTATTTCTTTTTGACTTTCTTCTATTAATTTAACTTTATCTGAAGTATTTATAATATTTACAGCATTAGTATAATTAACATTCTTTATTAAATTACCATTTAATGATATCTCATTATCTTTTAATGCTTTAAAAAATTCTTCTGTTTTTACATTAATTATCTTTTCAATTTCAACTTTTAATTCAGGATAATTATTTGCATCAAAACCAGTAAAGTCTGTTATAGTAGTAGGTAATACTTTAGTATCTAAAGTAGGAAAAGTAAATAATAAATTACTATTCTTATCATAATTCTTAAACGTATCACCACCTTTAGTTAGCTTTCTATTATTCTCTATTAATGTTAGTTTAACTAAAGAGTTTATAACTATATCATTATCAGATATTAATTTAATTCCTCCTATATAAACTTGTCTTCCTGAATCAGATAATACTGGAGTTATAAAACTTCCTTCTTGAGCATTAACTATAATCTCTGTTAATAATTCTTTAGCACTATATTTAGAAACATCTAAATTAATATCTGTTTGTTTGTTTATAAATCCATTACTTTCTTCATAAGTTAATGGAGTATCTCTTGGTAATAATGGTAAATCTCTATATAAAGGGTCTAGTATTGTATCCTTATTATTTATACTCTTAATAATTCTATTTACAGCATTAGGAACTTGCCATTCGTAATACAATTTACCTTCAATTGTTTTATGAGTATTAGATATATTACTAGGTAATTGTTTAATAATATTTGTTAATTTTAAACTATTAGTAAATATTAATTTGTTAACAGCACTTTTATCTAAACTTTCATAAACACTTCTACTTAAAGTTAATAAGTCTTTTAAACTATCTATAGATAATGAGTATATGGTTTTAAAATCTTCATACTCAAAAGAATCATTATAACCAAAATAATTCATTAATGCTACAACAGCTTTTTTATTAGTATCTGAAAAATCATCAAAACTATTTGATTCAGGTAATTCTAATTCATCAAATGTTTTTCCAAACTGAAGTAATAAGTTAGCATTATTAGGTAATGAAATATTATCCTCATCATATAATTCTTTTATGCTTAGTATATTATACAGTTTACTTTTAATCTTATGCTGTAAATCATCTAAGTTAGCCATAGTTCTACTAACATTACCATCAGCATTTACTATAGTATTAAAGAAAGTAGCTTTAGATAATTTACCTAATGTATCCCATAGTATATTATATATTTTATCTTGATTAAAATAACTATCATTACTTAATACTTCTTTTAGTGATACATAGAAATCATCTTGATATTCTACAGATTTCTTTAATTCTCTTTCATATCTTTCTTCTATTCTAGTTTTTAATATTTGAGGAGTAGCGCTATCTCCAAATGCTAATAAGAATTTATTAGCTGCTTCTTGTGGTTCATAATTAAATACAAAATCTAAACCAAACATATCAGTTTGATTCTTATATACTAATGATAATGCTGATTTAGCTAACCCTCTAAGTTTTAAATGAGGTGGATTTATATAGTTTTTAATATTATAATTCTCAACTTGATTAACTTCTTCTTCTCCAATATCTAAATCATCTTCATCCATTTGTGAAGTTACTAAATCATTTTTATTTTCATTATCGTAATTTATTTCTGACGCACTATCTAAATCTACATCTGATATACTATAACCATAACTAGCAAATGATGCTACAAGATGAGAAGGTATTTCACCAAATTTAGCTGGATAACTTTCTATTTTATTTAATGTAATTACATTATCAGTTATAGTAGCTTCAACATCTAATCTTAATCCTTTTACAATTCTTTCAATTATATCAATTTTATTATCATCGAGTTTAATAGTTTCATCTTTTAATTTATCATTTAAATTTGATACAAAACTATTTATTAATGAATACTTATCATTAAGATTAGTTAATACACTCTTTTCAGGATTTAAAAATGTATCATTAATAACTGTAGAAGGTATTGATAAATCATATACATTTTGTTGTATTGCTAAACTACTTAATAACTTTACTACTTGAAACTTTTCAGTACCATTTTTAAATATAGTATCAGCTTTACTAGGTTTAAATGTTTTAACTAATTCTGCATTTCTATTATTAAATTTACCAACACTAATACTCTTAAAGAAATTATCTAATTTCTGTTTATCTCTATTAATAGTTCTTTCAAGATTAAATAATCTTTTAAAGAATCTTATAATAGCATTAGGTATGTTTTTAATCCAAGATGTAATACTATTAATATCTTGTTCATCATACGCTAATGCAAAATCTCTATATAAATCAGCTAGTAATTCTTCAGCAAAATCTACGTCATTTAGTTGTTCGTCTGTATAACTATTAGTATTAGTAGATTTATAATAATTCTTTACATGACCTAATAATCTTTCTCTCTCTGTTTCATTAATAAAAGCGTTAAATACAACGTGGAATGCTTCATGATATTCTTCACCAATTCTACCTTGATCTGATAATCCTATTACACGTTGTGATACATAACCCCATAGATAATCATTACCATCTTTAATTAAGTTTTCATAGAATCTAACATCATAACCTTCAGGTAGTATTCTTTTAAGATTATTTAAAGCACTCTCTCTTGATAATTTTCTTACTACTATTCCTTTAGCTTTTGATGTTTTTCTTCTTCTTATAGGTGGTGCTTTTCTATCTTTTTTATCTGTAATTACTGATGGTTTATCTTTACTAGTAATTATAAAATTAGTATTAAGAAATCCTTCAATTCCTATATTTAATTTAATATTATTAATATAATTTATATTTGCCCAAAACAGTTGTTTATCTGTAGTTATATTCTGTACACTATTAAGACTACTTTTTAAAAACTTTAATAAGTCACTTTTAAAGTCTTTACTAGTTTCTAATTCTTTTATCTTTTTTATAATATTACCAAAATAAAAGAAATTATTTTTTATATATTCCTCCTTTTTATATCTCTCATTATTTACAAAATCTTCTAAGAAGTTATCTGAATTCTTAAAACTATCTAGTTCTATTTCAATTAACTTATATCTATTCTTAGAAACTTTAACAGGAAAATAATAACTAGATGTATCACCTGAGTCTTGTTTTATTGAATTATAATTAACAATATTATTAGAACTAATATCTTCTCCATACATTAAATCATACTTACCTTTTCTAACTCTAAATATACTAATCTTATCAAATTTAGGTTTACCTCTTAAACTTTCTATTTTTGTACCAATTATAGGACTATGTTTACCTGTATAATGAATATCATTAATAAGAAATACTTTATCACTTTGTACATCACTTCCTAGTTCTAGTGATTGTTCTTCAATAGATTTCCATAGATTATTTAAATATGATGGTGGAGTTAGTATTCCATATCTAACGTGTTTAATATTTACTTCTTCTACAGTATCTAATAATCCAATAGGTACTAATTCTTTATTTATAGTAACATAAGGAATTACAGTATTATTATTAACATATAAATGTTTAACTGGTGTATTAAACTCAATATTTTTATATAATTCTTTTAATGTATCAATAGTATGTGATGTACCTTTTATTTGATTAAAAGCATTTATCCACATTTTAGCTTTTTCAGATGGTATAACTGTTTCAGCTTTTGTAGGATATGCTTTACCTTCTGTTAAAGAAGTTACTTCAAATAAATTACTTTGAATATAAGTATCTATTTCTCCACTTTCATCAGTTGGTTCAAGTTTAATATTATAATCTAATGGGTCTAATGTATATTTCTCAAACTTCTGTATGTAGTTAGCTTGTTTATTATTTAATAATTTGATTAGTTTACTAAATGTTTGATTAATAGGTGTAGATGGTTGTAAAGTAAATATCTCATCTATTAAATCATCATAACTATTAATTATTGTTGATAAAGGATAAGCTTTAGTAAAATTATTAACTTGTTCTACATATTGTTTAGCATCAGCATTATTACTAACATTATATTTATCTAATGTATAATCTAATAATGTTTTAGGAGTAACTTCAAATATGACATTCTTATCATTGTAATTAGTTATATCAAGTGATGTTGTTTTTAATTCTTTAATAATAGTATAACCTTCTTTTAATTTAGATTTTACAACATCATCAGTTGATTCTTTATTTTCTTCTAGTAAATCATTATACAATAATACTTTAATATCTTTAAGATTATTTCTTAATACTTCAATATCTTCTTCAGTAACAAACTCTTTATCTCCTTTATAAAATAAATCCATAGTAGCTTCATCCATATAAATAACAGTATCTTTATACTTATCATTTAATCTTAATGGTAATGCTTTTAATGGAACATATTGACTGGCATTAATTTCTGTATAGTTATTCTTTACTTTTACTATATTATTTGATTTAGGAATTGTACCATTTACAGTAACATAATTATTTTCAATAGTAGCTTTTACTTCTTTTTCTCCTATTAATACTTCAGAATTAGTATATTCATATACCATACCATTTAATGATGCGTAGTTATTTTTAACTATAGCGTCACTCTTTAATTTAGCTCGTTTAGTTTGATTAGTAAATATTTCATTTTGTAAATTAGTAATAGGTATTGCTCCTAATTCTAATTCTATTTTAGTAAAATTTTCTGCATTATTTTTCAATCTTCCTGATGTATATTTATTTGATATACTAAAAGCAAAATCTACTAATCCTTGTTCTAAAAAGTATTTAGTTCCTGTAAATATTGTTTTACCTTGTTGTTTTAATTCTTCAATTTTACTAAAAACTATTTTATTTATATCCTCTTTATTATCATATTTGTTTACATAATTTAATATAAATTCTTGGTCTGTTTGACTATCTGCTTTTACATAATCAGGATGTCTAATATTCATTTCTGCTATAATCAAATCATCTGCATCAATAATATCTTCTGATTTTAATGATGTTTTACCTGAACCTGGAGTACCATATATTAATTTACCTTTATACTTATCTTTTCTATTTAATTCTGTTACAAAGTCTAACTCAATTCTTTTTGCTTTCTCAATATCTTTTTTATCTCTAACTATTAAAGGTTTAACATTATCATAATTAAGATTATTAATATAATTACTAAATTTATTTCTTAATTCAACAATACTTGAATCAGTATTAGATGAGATATTATTTAATCCTGCAGTAATATGATTTATTAAATCAGCTACTGTAGTTTCTCCTTCACTAATTAAATCATTAATATAATTTTCTAAAACTGTATATTTAGTTTTAAGTTCTTCTACAATATCATCATCACTAAGAGGTTCATAATTAGAATTAAGATAATCGTAACCAGAGTTATAAGGCATTTTAGTATTATCATAAGTAAATATGCTTAATAATGATACTTTATTATATTTAAATTCATTATTAGGAGTTGTCATAACTCCAGCATTATAAACAGGAATCTTTAATACGTTCTCAACATAAGCTTGTGCTACTGATAACATGATTAAATCATCATCTGTAGGAGTATCAGATATTCCTATTACAGATAATTCTATTTTATTAGTTTTTTTATCTCTTAAGAATATAATTCTTGATTCACTTGTAAGATTTAAATTAGTACCATCATTTAATGTTAGTCTTAATGCTTTTCCTTCAGGAATTAATATAGTATCGTAATTATTTTTATCAATAAGTTCATTAATAGTTTCTAATACATCATCATTAATATTTTCTTTTAAAAACTCTAAAGAATCTTCATCTAAAACATCTCTTTCTAATAATAATTCATTTACTGATTTAACATCACTAATATCATCTACTAGAGCATTATTTAATTCATTTTGAAAATCATAATTTTCTTTTAAATCTATTTTACTTTCTAATGCTTTTATTACAGCTTTATGAGGATTAGAATTAAATTTATTTAATAATTCTAAAGCACTTTCAATACTAATATTTCCTTTTTCTACTTCATCTACATATTGTTTATCGTATTTCTTATTAATTAAACTTACATTTTTAGTATCATATACTGACTTATCGGGATATTCTAATAATTGATAAGCACCATATCTTGTTGTATCATTAACTCTTTCATAATTAGGGTCATCAATTAATGTACCATTATTTTTTATCTGTTTAACTAATCCTAAATCTTTATAATATTTAAATATTCTATCAACTACTTTACCATCTTTTGGAAATTTAAGTGTATATACTTCACCTTCTTTAAAATTACTAGGATTAAATCCTAATGTTTTTTTATGTTTAGTAACAATATCATCTGTACTTGCAAAAACTAATTCACCTACAGGATATAGTTTCTCTGCATCTTTTATAATTAAATCACTATTTTGTAATTCTTTTTTTCTATTTTCTTCAATTTTAAATATGGTAGATGTACTAAATATATCTAATGTAGCTCTTCTAAACTTTAAAGCATCTTCTATATTAGAAAAATTATCTTTAATTTCACCAGTATTAACATCTATTAATGATGATTGCGTAACTATATAATCTGTATTATCAATTTTAGAAGTTCTATATGTTCCTAATATTGTAGTATTATTAATAGCTTGTACTGTTGTTTCTTTTATTATTGGTTTTTTATTACTATCATATTCTAATACTTTAACTGTATTATTTTTTCTACTAAGTACAATAGCTCTTTTTCCAGTCTTTATATCAGTTAATACTAAACCTGTTGCAACATCTTTTTTTCCTGTTAAAAATATATTTGATTCTTTTTTATTTATTGGAGTAGATATAACTGAATAATAATCACTATCAGGATTAGTAGTAAGATTAGCTTTATTTAATTCAAATAAATCTTTATTTTCATCTTTTATTTTAGCTAATAATTTAGGATTTACTTCTTCTTTATTTTTTAAAGATTCTTGTATTAAATCATCATATATAGTATTAACTACTAAACTTAAATCATCATCTCCTTCATTATTTAATTTATCTAAGTAATTTAAATAGTCATCAAAACTTGTAAACTTTTCTCTATAATCTATTAAGTTATCATAGTTTTCTATTACTTTATCTATTTCTATATCATCTGTAAGTGTATCTATATTCTTATATTTCTCTAAATTAGCATTAGCAATATTAGCAAATATTTTAGCAGTTTCTATATTAGATTGTACAGTTAATGCTTCTCTGTATTTAGAATCAGATTTAATTTTACGATTTAGTGATGCTAATTCAAAATCAGGTTCTACTTGCATTTCTGCTAATAACAATTCTTTTTCTTTTCTAACTTCTCTAATTATCTCTTTTGATTTTAACTTACTAGATTTCATTAAATTAGTATTACCAGATTCCATTTCTTCTAGTAAACTTAATGCTTTAAATCTTAATTCTTTATCTGTAAGTTGTGGTGAGTTTGGTTTAGTTACTTTTAACTTTTCTTCTAAGTTACTAAATATAGTAGCTTTCATATCTTCCTCAACTATTTTGTTGAGCATGTTACCACTAAATCCTTTATTAGTATAGTCTTTTAATTTAGTATAATAATCATCTTTTAATTTAGTTAAATTACCAATATCTTCTGAAGTAAAAGAATCAGTATCATATTTAGCAGCTTCTAAAAAATTATCTGCTTTAGATATATGTTGTTCTGCTCTACCTTCATTTGTTAACTTCTCTAACTTTAATCTATCTTCATCTATAATATCCATGAATGTTTTCATAGACTTATAATGTGCTCCAGCAACTCTTCCAGCTTCTAAATCATTATCTATTTCCGCATCTTTCTTAAATAATTTACGTTGTGCATAACTCAATCCTTCAAATACACCACCACCAAATGCACCACTAATCATAGCTTTCTGTGCTTCAGGGTCTGATACATAATTAGGTAAATTAGATATAGCATCTAATAATGTACTAGTAGCAGAATCTGCTTTACTAGCTTCTTTCTGAATACCAAACTGTAGTAATTCTTCTCCAGATTCCATTGCTACTCCTGATAATGCTTTACCAGTTTTATATACACCTCTTGCAGCTTTAAGTATAGCATTACTTGTAGTATTTGCTAATGCTCTTTCTGCTGCTCTAGCACCTCTTAATGGATTAAACATACCTTTGTACAATGAAGTATATTGTACAGCATCTAATAATACTAATGGTAAGTTAGCTACATAAGTATTTCTAGCATCTTCGCCAGCCATTTGTTTAGCTTGTTCATCACCATATCCTTCAGATAGATATTTCTGATAAGATTCTTTTAGTGTTCCTTCAGCTTCTAAACTAGATTCCATAGTTCTTGAAATCATTGCAGCACCTACACCTTTATATGTATCTTTATTATTTAGTATATGATTAGCTACTTTACCAGCTAAACCACCAGCTTTATTAGCACCCATTATACCTTTAGCAGCTAATGATAATCCTTTTACAGCAGCTCCAGTAGGTAAAAATAATGATACAGTAGTTCCTAAATCAGGAAGTAATGATGCCCAGAATTTAGGATTACCTAATTCAACTTCTTCAGTACCAAATACAGGATTACGTTCTCTAATTCCTTCAGATATTTCATCTATATAACTACCAAATACTGTGTTAAATTCTTTTTCTTTATTCATTGCAATATTTACATATTGCGGTAAATCTAATAATGTAGCAGCAGACTTTAATGTACCTAATATAGCTTCAGAACCAAATTGCATTAATCCATTCTTAAACGCATCACCAACAGATTGTGCTTGATATTGATATTTAGCAACATCTAAACCTTCTGGTGTTAATCTTTGAACAGCATATCCTTGTAAATATTCTTTATTCTTAGGAAGAGATGTGGTACTAGATACTCCAATATCTATATAGTTAGGTTTATTTGGTCTATCAAATATTCCACTATAGTCAGGACTAACTTGAACAGGTTTACTATCTATATTATCAATTATTTTTGGTGCAGACATATTATTGATTGTTTACTAATTCTTCTAATTTACGTTGATTCTCCATAAAACCATTCATCCAACTATTAGGACTTCTATCATTAAGATTATCATCAAAATCAAGACCCATATCTCTTAATACTTTTGCTAAATTTAATTCACTACCATCTGGCATTAATTTATCAACTCTTTCAACTTGTTCTTTATTATTAGCATCAGTATATCTATATACAATATCAATATTACTTGTGTTTTCAGGATTTACTAATGGATTAGAATAATCAAAATCATGTAATTTATCTAATTTATTAAATCTAGGATTCATTCTAACTTCCATAGTACCATTTGTAGGTAATACTTTACCAGTTGATTTATTAGGTGTTATAAAAAGTTGAGTAAATAATGGAGCTGTATTAGCATCAATTTCTAACTTCTGAGTTTGACCATTAGATGTTTGTAGATTATAAAGAGATAAAGATATAGGATTTCTACTTTTACTTAAAGTTGAAGTTTTAGGGTCTCTAATATAATAAGTCTTATTATCCATTAATACTCTATACCAACCAGCAAATGGATTAGCACCATCTCCAGGTAAAAAAGTTCCCATTACACTAATTTTCTTAGGGTCGTAGTTTTTTAATATTTCATCTATTTCTGTATTATTTTTAGTTATATTATTACCTGAAGCATCTACTTCTATAACACCACCAGTTCCTACTGTACGAATATAGTTTTTTAAATTATTTGCAACAAATTCATCATGTTGTATTATTCCTCCTGAAGCTTTTTCTAATACAGTTTTTCCTGCATCATTATTACCTGTTTCTCTATAATTTACTGTAAGGTCTCTAGTTTTAATAAGGTCATTGTATTGTCTTAATATTTTAGCATTATAATCATCTACTGTGACATCACCTTTTATTTCTGATTTAAATTTAGCAAAAGGATAACTTAATATAGTTTCTTTAAGTCCTGGAGCTTTTGTTTCTAAATCTTTTATTATATTAGTGTATTTTTTATCTTTATTATTTATTATATCAGTTAGTGATATTGATATATATTTATCCGATGCTGGATATTTTTTAAAATCTTCTTCTATATAAGTACTAGTACCTAATCCTTCTCCTTTTTTTACTTTTTCTTTATAAATAAGAGACCTATATCCTCCACTCACTCCTCCTAAACTTGTACTATTAATAGAATTATTTTTAACAATTATATCTTTACCATCAGGAGTAATATATATTTTAGAAGGAATTTCTCCCATATCAACTTTCTTACCATCAACAGATACTGATGTAGGTATAAGTTCTAATGTAGGTATTTTACTATTATTCTCTTGATTTTTTATCCATTCTTTTAATAATGGATTCTGTACATAATGAGGATTAATTTTATTAAATTCTGCTTTATCAGCAGCAGCATTTATAGCATTATTGAACATAGAATCAGCAGTATCTTTTCCAAATACATTAGCTAATTCTTTATAATAAGATTGTGCTTTTGTATCACTATTCATAAACTTTAACAATCCTGCTTTAACTTCAGGTGCAGTAACATAACTATGAGTACTCATATCATAAAACATACCACCCTCAACAAGTCTTAAATTAGCACGAGTAGTCTCACCCCAATCTTTAGCTAAGTCATTAAAGTATTCAGGTAAGTTAAGAGCTTGTGCTGGATTAGATAATTGAAATGGTACATATTCTCCAGCATCATTAAAACTTTTACTATTATTTACTAATTTTTTATAGGAATTAACTTGCCAATCTTGATAAGTACCTTTATTATATCCTTCTTCTAATTGTTTAGTATATTCAGCAGCTGTTTTATAATTGTTTTCTATCTGTGAATACACTCCTCCTTGTTGTTGAGATTGTAACATAAAACCTTTAATATCTCTAAGTCCTTGAACTCCTTCAGCAATATTATTATTCTTAAATGATTCTATAGCTTTATTCTTAGCTTCATTGATTGGGTCTAAATATCCACGTTTAACATATTCAGCATCACCAGCTAAATGATTTGGTGTTTTAATAACATTTAATTCATCTAAGTTAGTTTGTAACTGTTGTGCAAATTGTAACACTGGAGTTACATCTGGAGTAGTACTTCGTGTATCTAATACACTTGTACTTGGAGTTAATTGTGGTAATACTTTTTGATATCTACTAGACATTATTTTATTTTTATAGTTTTTCCTGGAAGTAGTAAAGCTTTATCATTAGTAAAACCATTAGCTTTTACTAAATTACTTACAGTTGTATTATTAGCTTTTGCAATAGCGTATAGTGTATCACCTTTTTTTATAGTATGAGTAGTTCCTGTTGTAGTAACTGGAACTACAGCATTAGAAGCTGGTGTAACTGAAGGTGTATTATTTCCAGTAGTTGCATTATTAACAGGTGTAGGAGGTGGAACTAAACTTGGAGTTGGTATAGTTGAGTTACCAGACCCATTATCATATTTTAATACAGGTTTTCCATCTTCAACTACTACTTTAAAATTAACACCTCTATTAGCTAACTCTGTTAATTGTTCCTGACTTCTAGCAAATCTTTCATTCTCATTTTCTATAGTACTCATCTTAGATGCTTGTTCCATAGTTCCAGCACCTATAGCTGATGTTTGAGATATAGCATTATTTAATTGATCTAGTTTAGCAGCTCTTTCAGCAGATTTAGCTTCTCTTGCAGTTAACTCACTTTGAGCTAATACATTAGATTTAGTATCTTCTCTCTGTGCTAATGCTCCTCTTAATTGATTAAGATATTGTTGTTGCTGTATTTGAGATTGTGATAGTTGACTACTTAAATTACCCATAATACTTTGACTTCTTGATTGTAATTGTCCAGCAGTACCAACTTGACTACGAGTTAACTCTAATGCTTTATTAGCACCTTGCATCATTTCTTGTCTAATTGGTTCAGTAGATAATCCCATTCTACTCATAGCATCATCACCTCTACCATAATCAGGAGTTATAGTTTTTATTTTTTCAGATGGTAATGCTGCCATTCCATACATTAATGCTTCTGATAACTTTTGTTTATTTTGTCCTCTATTATATAATTGTTCTGAAAGAGATTTTACTTCTTTAGAAGGTTTTGGTGTTTCTATAATAGGTTCAGGTGTTGAATTAGTTTGTGTATTTAACTTTAATCCTAAATTAACAGCTTCAGATACAGTTTTAGGAGTAGTTGTAGGTAATGTTAATGGTACACGTCTTTCAGAAAAAGTATAATTTGTAGGTGTATAATTTGTTCCTAATTTTATTTCTAATGGATTTGTTTGAGTTAAAGATTGTTGTACAGAAGGATTTGCAGATGTAAAATTTAAAGAATTAGGTTTAACATTTAAAGAATTAGATTTAAAGTATGGGTCAAAATCTGCAGGAGTATTAAAAAATTTACTTAAAGACCTATACATTTTATCAGTTACTCCAGCATTAGTTCTACTTATTTCATCAACTTTCTCTTGAGAATAATCCATGTAACTTGGAGTAGTAAACTTTTTATCTAAATAACTTTTATCACCAGCTAATGCTTTTTTATCTATTTCAAGTTTTGTTTTTATTTTTAATGGTTTTGTATTTGTAACATTACTTGTAGTTGGTGTAGTAACTGGAACAATAGTTGGTGTAATAACTGGAGTAGTTGATTTCTTACTCCAATTCATCATATCTTTATTAAATTGTTCAGGATTATCTTTTATTAATTTCATTTGTTCTTCACTAAGACTATCACTAAACTCACCAATATTTTTAAAAGATTTTGGTGTTCTAGTTTTTGGTTTTCCACCATCATCAAATTTAGGTAATGGTGTAACATTTAATTTACCACCATGTTTAGCATATTTTGTATTTGGTAATCTCATAGCACTTCCTTGAGTTTGTAAATCTTGTACAGCTGTTTTATCAAACATAGCTTTTCCTAAATCAATAGCGTAAGGTGCTAATTGCATAGCAGCACCAACTCCTTGTCCAATTGGACCTAATGCACTTACAGCACCAGCTACTGCTGATAATGCTCCTTTAAAATTATTCTTTTTATTCTTTTCAATTACAGGTTGTGGAGTTGCTTCATTTTTAGTATTTACTTGCATTCCAGTATTAGCTGCTTCAGCTGTAGTCTTAGGAGTTGTTGTTGGAAGTGTAGGTAATGCTATTGGATTAGTTTCTAATTTAGGATTAAGATTTGTTCCTAATTTTATTTCTAATGGATTTGTATTAAGATTAAGTTGATTATTTGTAGAATTAGATTTAAAATATGGGTCAAAATCAGCAGGAGTATTAAAAAATTTACTTAAAGACCTATACATTTTATCAGTTACTCCAGCATTAGTTCTACTTATTTCATCGGCTTTCTCTTGAGAATAATCCATGTAACTTGGAGTAGTAAACTTTTTATCTAAATAACTTTTATCACCAGATAATGCTTTTTTATCTATCTTTAACATTGGACTTCCACCATTCTTATACTTTTTTAACATTCCACCTAATGCTGCTTGTTGCATTTGTGATTGCTCTTGTTGAGCTTTTAATACTTCATTTAACTTAACTGATTTGTTAAGTAGATTATTTCTTGTATTATAACTTATTCTATCATTGTTTTTAAATC
>Ga0114967_10000918_pt1 | contig 24766 bp, 20 predicted proteins | sample M_130628_MF_Meta_FD_92639 | JGI IMG/M metagenome (GOLD analysis project Ga0114967, IMG submission 92639) | Freshwater microbial communities from Lake Montjoie, Canada to study carbon cycling - M_130628_MF_MetaG | ecosystem: Environmental > Aquatic > Freshwater > Lake | place: Lake Montjoie...
CACCTCCGACGAGCACCACACCACCGAGGCCTTTTCGAACCGCCTTGGATAGCGCTCCGACGTTCGACACCGACGCACATCGAAAAATCGTCTGGGCGACGAGTTGTCGATTTGTCCACGTGGTGGGGTCGTTAGCATCGTACGGAAGTTCACTGTCACCCGGCGCAATTGATTCCGTCGGAATCGGCGTCGGCTCTTCCACCGAGGAACCATTCACCGAATCGTTGGCGGGAGGCATGGCGCAGCCGCTCACCGCGAAAATTGTGGCGATGGCAACAAAAGACGCGAACCTTCGGATTTTTCGCCCCATGAGGCACGACCCTATCAGCCGAGGGCCCGTGTTACCCGAATCGGCCGTGAACGTAGTCGAGCGTGCGGGGGTCCTGCGGAACAGAGAACATAAGTTCAGTCGGGCCCGCTTCGACGATTCCGCCCGGCGTTCCCGCCTCAGCAAGGAAGAACGCGCAATCATCCGAAACGCGCTGTGCTTGCTGCATGTTGTGCGTGACAATGACGACGGTCACTTCATTAGACAACTCCTGAATCGTCTGTTCGATGCGACGCGTGGACGTGGGGTCGAGAGCCGAGCAGGGCTCATCCATCAAAAGAACCGACGGACGAACCGCGAGCGAGCGAGCGATGCACAGGCGCTGCTGCTGACCACCAGAAAGACTTCCACCGGCGTTGCGAAGTCGATCCTTGACCTCGTTCCATAGCCCAGACTTCGACAGGGTCTCTTCAACGAGGTCATCCGATTCGCTGCCCGAAATCTTGCGACCCGTCAACGTCAGTCCCGAGAGGACGTTGTCACGGATACTCATTGCGGGGAACGGGTTCGGCTTTTGAAACACCATCCCGATCTGTCGGCGAACGTCGGTGATCTTGATTCCGTCGTCGTAGATATCGTCGTCGTTGAGGCGCACTTCACCGGCAAGCGAGGCGCTGGGGACAAGTTCGTGCATACGGTTGAGCGTGCGCAGGAACGTTGATTTACCGCAACCCGACGGGCCGATCAGGGCCGTGACCTTCCCGGCCTCCATTGTGAGGTTGACCTTCTCGAGAACCTTGTGGTCACCGAACCAACACGAGATGTCGACTGCCGTCAGGGTCGCAGGAGCCTGAAGGTCGGTGTCGAAAGCAGCAAAAGTAGACATAGTCGATTTCTTTTCTAGTACAGGTTAGGGAGAAGGACAACAACTTGTTCGGCGAGAGCAATTCCAACAGCGAGCAGCGTTGGCACAGCCACCACCCAGGTCTGTAGACGGCCCCAGTGGCGAATGCCGACGAGAGCGAGAAAAACGAGGCCGATTCCGAGTTCGAGGATAAGCAGCAGCGGGAGCCAACCGCTGTCATCACTGCCGAGTAGTTTCTCGGCAGGCGTCAACGATGCCGCGTACAACACCGGTAACGCGGTTTCTTTCGGGTAGCTGATAAGGCTTGCGTCGACCCGGATGACGTTCTGGGGGAAGAACGGAAGGCCAGTCGTCGAAACGAGGGTGAGTGTCCCCGGCGCGGTTGACGCAGCCTTGGGCGGAGAGTCACCCTTGCGAACACCGCTGATGCGGTACAACGCTTTACCCTGGCCCGTAGTGACGCGTATCGTGTTGCCCGCGCGAAGTTGGTCAAGACTGCCGAATGGCCCGCCATAGAGAGTCTGACGGCCGTAGATCACCGAGGCGCCGCGCTGACCGGGCAGAACAGTGTCCCGACGGTGTCCCGGCGCGGCAAGCAATACGCGAGAGGTGGAACCTTCGTCGACCACGGCGGTCATGTTTAACGCGGGAATGTTCATAATCGCGACTGGAGTGCCGATGGGGTGAAGGACTCCCGAGGCATCCATCTGGCCAACGGGTGCTGAACCGTTCGCGAGGGTGCTTCGGAATTCTTCCATTTGCACGATCTGCTCGCGAGCGTAGCGGAGAGGCGAAACGAGGGCGACGTCAGCGATGAAGCCCGTCATCATGACGCCGAGGAGAGTAAGGGTGGTTCCCGACAGCAACATCGATTGCTTGGGGGATGGCTGTGCGACCACCTGGTCGAGCAGAGCCGGTCGATCATCTTTCAGTGCTGCGAGTCGATCCGCAGCGTCGAGAATACGCTCGTTGATTTCACGACGTCCTCGTTTAAAAAGGCCGGCGACCCCCGCCCTCGCCGAAGCGAGGACGGAGGCCACCGAGGTGTTGCGGTTCGTCAAGTAAGTAACTCTACTTGACTTTCCAGGATACTGCCTTGCTCGAACCTGCTCTTGTTGCGTCACCTGAGTAAACGACGAACAACGCAACGGTGCCCTTCGACTGTGACGGGAGGGTGATCGTTGCGCTTCCCGAGGAAAGAGTACCCGTTGCGAGCGCGCTGCCCGTTGCCGAGGTTCCCCGATAAATCGACACGGTTCCCGTCGCCGACGATGGCTTGACCGTGACGGTTGCAGTACCAGCCTGACCAGCCTTGCCGCTGACGGTTGCTTCAACCGTGGTGACCGCACCCGCCTTCGTGAACAGGGCATCCGTTGACGCGAAGGATGAGATCCCAGGAAGGTTAGGAACTACCTCGATTCGAAGCGCTTGTGTACCCGACGCCAAGGCCGAGTAGGGCACCGAGAAGGTCTTGCTCGTTGCTCCAGCTGCGATTGTCGTCTCGTAAGGATAGGTCACGACAGTACCGTTCGTGGCCTTGACTCTAACCTTTGCGCCACCATCCCCGTTGGAGCTGAAGGCGCTGATGTTGAAGTCAATTTCATTGTTTGCAGGGTCATCCGTGACAGGCGCAATCGTCACCGTCGGTGTCGTCGGCCCAACTGCCCGCTGCGAAGTGTCGCCACAAGAGCTGGCTCCGGAGGTTGCAGTCAAGACTCCAAAACCGTAGTTCCGGATGACGGCGGACTGTGCGCAAATGAGAGAGGTGCGGCCCTTGAACATTTTGTATTCAAGAGTCGTGGGGTCGGTTACCACGCGGTAAGGGACCACGTTGTAAACCAATCGAGATAGCGTGGACGTGATGGCCCCGTTGGTGCTGGCCGGAACGTTCAAGAAAGCAGGGTTGATGGAGAGGTTCGAACCCGAACCGCTTGTCCCTGCAATACCGTTCAGCGTACCGATTACTGCGACGTGGCGCACGTCCGTGACACCCGGGAGTCCCTTGGCCTGTCCAATCCACTTCGGAATTGAGTAGGGCATGATTGCGCCGGGGTCGCCAATTTCGATACCATTTACGACACGAGCAACAAGGGCAGAGCCGTCATGTTCCTGGACGGAGGCACCGCTGTAATCCGCGCCCGTACCGTTACTGAAGGTGTTGTTTCCTCCATCAACGTCTCCAGCGTCTCCCGCCACGAACTTTTTGGACTCAACACAGTTCTTTGCTGTCGAGCCGAAAACTGCGGTTGAGCTTGATTGACCCGCGGTTGCCTGCCAGAACTTTTGAGTTCCCGAGCCATTTTGAGGAATGTAGGCTCGAATTCGAGTCGAGGTTTCGCCAGTGACGCCATTGCTGTTGATTGCATACGTGTTGTCTACGAGCTTTGTAGGGGTGTCCGCCTTGGTGATGATCCGCGTCGCGGAGCAGTTGTAAATCGCCCACAGCGTGTTAGGAGTAACACCATTAACTGCGGCATCGCCCGATGTTCCTTTAGAAAGAGGGGGGAACAGCGAGTTTGTCGACACCGCATAGCCGACGGCGTCGGTAGCGAACGGCACGTATGCTACTACACCGTTGTCGGCGTTTCCCGAGGCCGGTCCAGAGGACGAACGTGAGTACTGAATATCTCCAACGACATCAAGAGCGGTACCATCCAATTTCCACGAACTAGCCGTACCGCTCCCGAATCGAGTTCCCGAGCCGGTCGTCGCCGCGCCAATCGCGACCTTGAGCGCGGTAAGCCCCTCAGATGAACCGTTCGGGCGACCGAATGCGGTGTTTTTGACGCCAATACCGGACTTGGTCACAATAGTGTCAGCGGTTGTCGGCGCCAACCAGGTCGCGTCATATGATGCCAGTTTCCAATCGGTGAGCGCCGAAACTCGGCCGATTGCAATTGACAGACCGTTCATCACGTCTTGAGTGGTGTCGGACCCGACGCCGGAAAGCTGCCCATACGAGGACTTGGCGCCATCTACAACGGGGTCCGCGTGTGCTACCGAAGGTACGAGGCCCCCGACAAGCAGTGCGGTGAGACCAGTTGCCGCAGCAAACTTGGTCGTAAACGAGGTTTTCATCATGTTCCTTTCACGGGTGCGCCATGTGCCGTTATCAGGTTCATTGGCGGTTCGATGGTGATCCACCGAACGCTTCCAATCGTTTCCGACCAAGGTGAACGCCAGTCAAACTGAAAGCGAACGCTAGATGGTTTTTGCTCTTCGAATTAACGTTCGCCCACCGGCGATCATCGGGATTCCGAAACACAACGCGGACAACATTGAATAGCGAAGTGCCGAATTAGGGTCCCCGGGGAACGTGACCGTAGGGCCTGCTGCCGCGTCGGTGACTGTAGTCCCCCCCTCGTCCGTGGTTTCCGACGGCGAAGTGGTCGGTGCCGCTGTGGTGGGCGTGACGTGTTGCACACACACCGGAGCAGACACCTCTTTAGCGATGACCCCGATGGCCTTCTTGACCTGAGCGATTTGAGCTTTGTCTAGTGGAACATATCCAGCCGGGATTTCTCCAGTATTGTTGCCGATTACTTGCCCCTTCCCTGAAATGAAGGTCAACAGGGATTGGTATAACACCAATTCCGGGAGGGTGGCGCGGCAGACGTCAACGGCGGCATATGTCAAGGTCGAAAGAGGGTAAGACTCGTCCTTTTCCAGCGCAGCAGTCGATATCTTGACCCCCGGAACCCCCGATGCCGCAAATTCCGAAATCGCGGAGTCGATGGACTCGGTGGTCGCTTCGACGGGTTGGCTGTTTGGGTTGATTAATTTAGCCGTCGAAAGACCAAGGCGCTTGGCGGTGACTAAATCCGTAACGGCGAGCATGAACCGACGACCGATTAGCTGAGCACCAATGGACGCGAACGCGTCTGGGTCTCGGTCTCGATCCCAAAATGTCTTCGTTCCAGAATCCCCACGAAAGGCGCGAACACCACCGTCGTGTAAGTCGGCGACGTAAGGACGCAATTCGAATGTGCCGAAACCCGGATCGGGGATGTAATCGAATTGTTTGAGAGTCGACATGTCCGCTTTGGGAAATGAGTCGATTGTTGCAACGTTGTTGATGTCAAGTTCTTCGTAGTAAGGGTTCACAACCATACCGTCGTCGTCGGGTTCGCCGTCGAGAAAGGCTTTTGCATCGGCGTCTGCCTTGATCCACTTCCACAACTGCGCAAATACATCCTCGTTGCCGATTGGAACCATGAGGCCGGCCGGTGCCGCAAAGTCAACAAATTGTTCAAACTCAGGGTTGAGTTCGAGGAATTCGGGATCGTGACGCAAATTGATCGGGTTGGTCGGAGGTAAACGATTGTCCTCACCACCCGGAACATCTTCCTGGTACGACTGCGTCAACAATTTGGCGACCAAACGGGGGTTCAGCACCAACTCGGTGACCGGCTGTCCGTCCTTGTATTCAAGTGGGAAGCCACGCTTCATGAAATAGTTGATGTTGAAAGCGATTGCCAGCGCTGATTTGACGACCGGCGCATACACAATCGTTGACCCTGTGGACTCGGTCGTCGAAAGTGGATTGTCCACAAAGGCTAGGCGAGGAGCGCCGGTGGTTTCGCTGACAATATTGCGGCGTGATTCAGAATCACCAATCATCGAAAAACCAAAAACAGCCTTGTTAGCGCACATCGCCGATTGCCACGATCCGAATGCTGTAGCAACCATTTCGTTGCCGGTGGTTCGGGTTTCGGTTGCACCGATTTTGCAATTCGATTCGACGGACCGGAAAGTCAGAGGAAACTCGATTCTGTCATCCCAGTTTGACTGGGACAACGGTGAGCCCATCAAACGCCCGTTTACACCGTCCTGGAAACTCTGCTCGTCTGCCGTCCACTCACCTCGAGGCACGACCACGAGCCAACAATCACGAATTTCGCCACCCTCGAGTTTCGCGCCACAACCAAGGTGAGGTGCCTCGACAGCAGTTTGAATTTCGAAGTTTACGATGCCATTTCCTTCTAACGTTGTGCGAGCGCCCGGGATTTCGTTTGTTGACGTACCGTCGAAGAATTGTTCAACGTCTTGAGTGGACTGACCATCCGGGTATGAAGTGCTGGGCGGTGTTTCGAACGGAACGGCAAACGTGTGTTCGTAGTAACCAAACTCGGGGGGAATGTCGAATTTCCCCGTGTAGTCCTGGCGCGGGTCTTCTCCGTCACCGCCGAGGGATCTGCCCGCTGCGTTCGCGCCAAGAGTCGACACATTCGCGCCAGTTGCGGCGCCGAACTGGCACTTTGCCGGATCGGCCGAACCGCTTCCGTCGTCCCAGCACTGCATTATCTGAAGGTAGTTGGATGCAAACTGCTGAGCCGAGGTTTCAATGCCACCCTCCCAGCTCACGGTCACCGCTTGGAATGTCAAATCTTGCACTTGACTGACGGTGACCTCGAGGTTTTGAAAAAGCGGGTAGTTGAGCTTGGTTTCATCACGCACGGAATCCAACCACGCAATGGTCATCGACCCATCTTCAGCAACAGTCGGCGTAAAAGAGACCTGGGCTGCGGAAGGTTCCGGAGTCAGTTCCGGACTGGGTTCCGGGGTAGGTTCCAGGGTTGGTTCTAGGGTTGGTTCGGCCGTCGGAGAGACCTCAACCGTGTCTTCACCTTCGGCGGCGTTTGCCGATGTTACGGCAAGACCCCCAAAAAAGACCCCCAGTCCGAGGTCGGCGAGGAGGAGCATTGCGAGGAATCGCGAGCGCTTCGAATGTAGGCGTTCGGTCATGACGAGCGAACCTTTCGTGCAGCGTAGGTGACTAATACAGGCGGGACAACGACAACCAGAACCAGAACGACGATGACGCTGAGAATCACCCAGTTGGTCACCGCCCAACCGGTTGACGTTGTCGCTACGGGGACGGCCGTGATGCTGGAACATGTTCCGGTGTCGGGATCACACTGTGTCGGACCGGTTCCCATCGTTCCGCCAAGCGTTCCACCAGTAGCACCTGTGCCCGTCGCTCCTGTCGTTGTTCCTGTTGTGGTGGTATCCGTAGTTCCACCAGTTGATGTTGGCGCCGCGCCACCGGTTCCCACGGTGCACTGCTCTGCGCCTTTTTTGTCACACGGATCCGGCATCGGCGCATTCTTCGCCAGCGTGTTTTCGCCTGAAGCCGAGAACGTCGGGTTGTTGCACTTTGAGATGTTGATCGTGGTTGGGTCCGCCCCAGGGATTTTGGCGACTTGTTCGAGCCCGACCTTCACGAGGTTGACGGGTAGTGGTGAATAGCCGAGTACTTCTGCCTGTTGTTGGCCTTCGCACAAAAAGTAATTCGCGAACGCTGACAGGGTTCCACCCTTTGCCACGGTAAATGAGGCCTGCTCTGTTGTCGGCACAATCATGTACGAATACGACGACAGAGGATAGGCGCGCGCGTCCTTGTTGTTGTAAACCCCACCGAGTTCCTGTGTGAGGTACATCGTCGATGCTTTGTCTTGGTTGATTTTTGCGCCGAGAAGCCCGACCGCGACGTTGGATGCCTTCGGTTCAACGTAATAGCCGGCGTCGTTCAACACCTTGGCAACAGGGAATCCGGTCTTGAGCGCATAGGAGTACTCGACGTAAGTGATTGTTCCTTCGTTTGCTTTTTGGGCTACATACCCCGAGACACCCTGCGAGTTGGGCTGCGCAACCATTCCTGCAATCGTTGGGAAGAACGAGGTCTGACCACACTCGTTTCGTCCAACCTTGTCACAGTAGCTGTCCCAAAGCGACTTGTATTTGGTTGCCATCCACAACGTGAACTGAGCTGTTGAGCCCGAACCGTCCGATCGAACGACGGGAACAACGGCGCGGTCTGGGAGCGTCAAGCTGGGGTTGTCGGCCTTGATGAGCGGGTCATTCCATTTGGTAATCACTCCGGTGAACATCTTGGTGACGACGTCACCCGACAATCGCAGGTTCGTAATGGGGTTTCCGCCCGACGTGAGGTTGTACATAAACGCGGTGCCACCGGCAACGATGGGGATGTACACAAACGGTCGCGTCGGAAGCGCGTCGAGTACACCGTTGTCTGTCAGTCCATAGGGCGTCTCCGAGACACCATAATCAACGGTTCCGCCTTTGAACTGGTTACGGCCGTCGACCGACCCGGTCGACGCGTAATTGACGCTCATCCCGTATTGCTTGACATTTCGGCGCCACTGGTCGATGGCGTTCGCGCTCCAGGAAGAACCAGCGCCCGAAATCGGCACATAGTCCACGGCGAGGGCGGCGGTCGACCCACCCGACACAATAATTCCCGTCAGAAGCAAAGCCAGCGAGGCTCGGACTGACTTGACGAATGTGCGACGAATTTTCACGATGGTTCCTTCGCGTTGGTGATGCGCCGACGAATCGGCGAGGTGAGTTGTCGAGCCATGGTGGCAAACCAACCAAAGAACTCGGCGCGCCGCCTGCGGGCACGTGCCGACTTCTCTGGAGTCATGCCACCGATGATTCGGGCGATGACAAAGAGGGTGAGGACAAGAAGCATGAGGACTGCCGCGGTACCAAAACCACGGGCAATCATGGTTGGCTCGGGCGACTTCACGAACTGGAAAATCGCGAGGGGCAACGACACCATCGGTGATTCGAGCGGATTTACGTTGAGCTCAGCGGTGAATCCCGAGGTGAGCAATACGGGCGAGGTCTCACCAATTCCGCGCGCTGTGGCGAGGATGATGGACGTCGTCAATCCCGAGCGCGATGTCGGAAGGACGACGTTCCAGACCGTCTTCCACTGCGAAGCCCCGAGGCCAATCGATGCCTCTTTGAGCGTTTGGGGGACGAGTCGCAGAACGACATCGGCCGAGCGAATCATGATGGGAAGCATCATGACGCTAATCGCGAGGGACGCGGCGAGACCCGACTTTGGTAGTCCGAACATGAGGATCGCCGTAGCGAAAATAAACAAGCCCGCGACGATCGACGGAAGTGCCGTCATCGCTTCGACGATGGTGCGGACGAAACGCGAGAACCGTCCGGGGATTTCGTTCAGATACACCGCGGCGGCGATTCCGAGGGGGATTGTGATAGCCAGAGCGATGGAAATCTGGATAAGCGATCCAGCGATGGCGTGCCCCACACCACCGACACTGAGAGGGTCAAGTGGCCCCGCAAAGCCCATGTCTTCGGTGTAGAAGGAGAGGTACGGCAAGGCCTCTGCCCCGCGTCCGATGACAAACACGATGACAAAGATAAGGACTGAAAACAGCAGAACACCGAGGCTGGAGACCAATACCGCGACGACTCGGTCCATGACGAAGGTCTTGGTGTCATCAATTGACACGAGCAGAGCGTAAAACCCCACGAAGAGGAAGTACCACAGCACGAAGAACGCGATACCGCCCGTGATGGGGGCGACCTGGGTGGCGAGAACGATGGTCAGCGCATATGCAGCTACAGCTGCTCCGAGAAACGAGAGCAGGTCACCGACGCGAATTCCGCCCAGCGTTCGCTTTGGTTCAACACCGACAAATTCCCCACGCGGGTGAATCGTTGTGGTCTTCGACGATGGACGCTTTTTGCGCGATTTACCGACAAGCGCGTTTGTGCTCGGCGCAAGATTCTTTGTCGTTGCCATTATGACGCCGCCCCCGATCGCGATCGCGACACGACGATCGACGCACCGAAGTTCACAATCAACGTCATCGTAAACAGCGCAAGTCCGGCTGCCATCAACGCAGAAAGTCCCATCTCGGTTGACTCACCGTAGCGAAGGGCAATAAGGGCCGCGACGGATGAGGCACCGTTCTGCAGGATGTTCGGCTGGATGAAGAAAACAGGCGAAATGATCATGTACACCGCGATCGTCTCGCCGAGGGCACGGCCGAGGCCGAGCATCGTTCCACCGATGATTCCACCCTGACCGAACGGAAGAACAACGTTGCGGATCATGGCCCAGCGGGTAGCACCGAGGGCTAGAGCGCCCTCGCGCTCGCCGACGGGAGTCTGCGAGAAAACCTCTCGCATAATCGAGGTGACGATGGGAGTGACCATAATCCCGACGACAATCCCGGCGATAAACGTCGACGACGTGTATACGGTCGTTGTCGCGAGCGGATCGGTCGGGTCAACCCCCGTCACGCCAAGACCGGGAATCCAGCCGAAATACTGCGAAATCCAGCGCGACACCGGAACGATTGCCTGCTGGAGAAAAAAGAAGCCCCACAGTCCGAAGACGACGGATGGGATCGCTGCCATGAGGTCGACAATCGACACGAGAAAGCTCCGGAGTTTTCGGGGGGCATACTCGGTGATGAACAAGGCAGTGCCAAGCGAGAGTGGAAGGGCAACTGCGATGGCGACCGTGGCGATGAGAATCGTGCCGACAATGACCGCGGCGATTCCGAACTTGCCGGCGTCGGGTTCCCACGCTTGTTCCGTGAAAAAGCTCCACCCCGCCTTGTTGAGCGCTTGAGACGCGCGGTAAGCGAGGAAAGAACCGACCAGCACCATGATGACAAGCACGGTCGAGCCCCCCGCGCGAATGACTCCGCGAAAGACCTTGTCGCTCCGATCACGAATGATGGTGAGCTTGCGTGGGGTGTCGGTCAGCATGAATCCGTTTCCGAAAGGCATCAGGCGCGACGAATGTCGCTCCACAATGTTGACTTATTGAGGTAAACGGACGGTGAACGGTGTCGTAGTTGGAACAAAAATCTAGGCGCGCGGTGATTCCGACTTCATGAGCGTCTTTGCAACGGAAATCAGCATTCGGCGGGGAACAACGCGCCCTGCCATTGCCATGACTCGATTCGCCGCACCGACAATGACGCTGGGGGCGGGGGATTTTGCGTCGAGGGCCGACATCGCTGTGGCCACCACTTGAGTCGGAGTCATGAGGGCACTCCCCATGGATCGACCTCCGGCCACATCAAAGAACTCGGTGGCCGTACCGCCTGGGGAGACGGCGAGCGCCGTTACGCCGGTACCCTGCAATTCGCCCCAGAGCCCTTCCGTGAACGACAAAACGTATGCCTTCGTCGCCGCATAAACCGACATGTTGGGGACCGGTTGATACGCGGCCACAGACGCGATGTTGATGATGACCCCATGACCGCGATCAATCATCGGGGCCACGAAAAGCCTAGACAACTGTGTCAGGGACACAATGTTGACGTTGATCTCGTCGGCGATACCGTCAAGGTCCTCGGCAGCGAAGGCACCAATGTGCCCCCATCCGGAATTGTTGATGAGAACGTCGATGGGCGTCTTTCCAACTGCGGCTGCGAGTTTTTTCGCGGAGCCCGGGACCGACAAGTCCGATGCAATCACCCTCACGCTGACGCCATGGGTGGCGGTTATCTCTGCGGCCAGCGCATTCAGTCGATCGGTTCGCCGTGCCGCGATGACGAGGTTATGTCCGCGTGAGGCGTATTCGCGGGCGAACACCGCGCCGATTCCGCTGCTCGCGCCGGTGATAAGTGCAGTTGGTCGTTTTTCCGTCATTTTGCCACTCTAGTCGTTGATGCAATTAGGTCATTTGTTTACGAACAATCTCGCCAAATAACCGAACTGATGTTAGTATTTGACCATGGGTAGACCGCCAAAAGGAACTCGACCGGTAACCGACCCGTCGTTGACGGAAGATTTTTGGCGTGAACTAACCGGACACGCCGAACCGTCGCAGCGTGAACAGTTTTTGTGGTTGTCTATCGATCTTGTTCGTGAGCTCGGGCTTAACCAGTTCAAAATTACGACCGTGGCAAAAATGCTCGGTTATTCGGTGGCGATGGTCAATCATCATTTCGGTTCACGCGACGGGCTCATTGCGGAATGTGCAGAGCGGGTTCATCAGAACTATTCACTCGAATTGATCGATGCAACCGAGGCCGCAGAGCGCAATCCGCGCGCACGTCTCGAGGCGTACATTGAAGCCCGTGTCGTTTGCGGTCGGCGGCTAGGCGGCTGGACCCAAGTACTGAACTACCCTTTCCATTCATTCGAATCACCGGCCATCGCGCTTGCGCGCTCAGGTGACGCGTTCGAAAACAGCTTTTTTCGAAACCTGATGTTCATAACCCAGTTGGTTCTCGACCTCCAACGGGGGACTGTTTCTGAAAGCCGACCCGATCGGGAGGCGTTTGCGAACGAAATCATGAGGCAAAACCCCACGGCGTTTTTCCACGCCTCAAACATCGGTACGGCAACTGCGGGAGCGGTGATGTGGATGTCAGGACGAATGGATGTCTTCACCCAGCCTCAGGAGATAGTTGATCTGGCGAACGCGGCTCTCAAATGGCAAGTTCAGCACTTGGTCAACAGCATTCCCGCTGCCTAGAACCCGTCATCACTGCGCCACAATAGGGGTACACGCTGCGGAAAGGACTGGATTATGGCTGCCGACAAACTGATTTCTTCGGGTGGTCCGTGGGAAGACATCATTGGCTACTCGCGAGCGACCGTCGTCGGTCCGACTGTTCACGTCTCGGGGACAACAGCCACGGTGAACGGTGAGCTCCAGCACGCTGGCGATGCGTATGGTCAAACAATGGTCGCCCTCGGAATCATCACAACGGCACTTGCCGAGGCCGGGCATTCAGTGACCGACGTCGTCCGCACCCGCATGTTTTTGGCCAACGCATCCGACATGGATGCCGTAGGTAAAGCACACGGCGAGGTGTTTGGCTCGATCAAGCCCGCCGCAACGATGATTGCTGGCCTTCACTTCATTAACCCCGAGATGCTCGTCGAGATCGAGGTTGAATCGTACAAGGTGTGAACCGTGAAGTGTGCTGGATAGGATTCGCTCATGCTTATGGACAGCGCGATCACGCGTCACGGCTTCGCTGGTTTTCGGGAATTCCATCGATGGTCGGTTGAGCATCGCGACAACTTTTGGCGCGAGGCGTGGGATGATTTAGAAATTCTCGGCGAACCCGGTGAACGAACAACTCAGGGGGTCGGGTTTGAGCAGACTGAATGGTTTCCCGACGCACGACTAAACATTGTTGACACGTTGTTGGCTGGAGATTCGTCTTTCAACGCACTGATTGCACACGCGGAGGACTCTCCGCGGCGGTCGCTAACCCGAGGGGAAATTCGGGAGCTCGTTGCTGCGTGCGCGGCCGCACTCCGAGCGTCCGGAGTTCACGCAGGTGACCGAGTCGTGGCATGGACACCGAATGTCGTCGAAACCGTAATTTATGCTCTCGGTGCTTTGTCCATCGGTGCCGTCGTCAGCACAGCGTCGACGGATTTTGGTCCTGCCGCGTTGATTGATCGTTTTGGCCAAATCGAACCGACCGTCCTCTTGGTTGCGGCGTCCTCGCGTTATGGCGGTAAAGACATCCGGCTTGCCGATTCGATCACACAGGTGGTGGGTGAGTTGCCGACGCTTTCGACCGTTGTTGTCATTGGCAGAAGTGACGAACACACAACGTGGGATGAGTGGCTTTCCCCACATCGAGGTAGCGAGCTGACGCCCACCCTGCTCCCGTTCAACCACCCGGGTTTCATTTTGTTTTCGAGTGGAACAACAGGTCGACCCAAATGCATCGTTCATTCGGCGGCGGGCGTGCTGTTGAAAGTTTTGAGTGAACAGGGCTATCACCTGGATATTCGCCCCGGTGACGCCATGTTGTATGCAACCACGTGCGGTTGGATGATGTGGAACTGGCTGCTCTGCGGGCTCGGTCGCGGGGCAACAATCGTGCTCTGCGACGGCAGTCCGGGGTACCCCGACGTGTCGAGATTGTGGTCTATCGCCCACGAGGAACGCCTCACGTTTCTCGGAGTTTCCGCGGCATTGATTGATACGTGGCGTCGAGTCCGAATCGAGCCACGCCACAGTTTTGACTTGTCCTCGCTGAGAACAATCGCGTCAACCGGGTCTCCCCTTGCGGCATCTGGCTATGACTGGGTTGCCGAGGCCGTGTCCCCCGATATTGTCGTCGCATCAATTGCGGGCGGCACAGACTTGTGCGGCTGTCTTGTCTTGGGTGTCGACACTGAGCCCGTGATCCGTGGCGAAATTCAGGGACCTGCGCTGGGACTCGATGTCACTGTTCTGCGGCCGGATGGAACAGAAGCTGATGTGTCCGAGGAGGGTGAGTTGGTCTGTCGAACACCTTTCCCGTCCGTGCCGTTGGGGTTTTGGGGGGATGATGACGGCTCTCGTCGGCACAATGCGTACTTCGACCGATTTGCCGGATTGTGGGCCCACGGCGATTACGCGCGACGAACTCCCTCGGGCGGATTCGAAATTCTGGGTCGATTGGATGCGACCCTCAACGTCAAGGGAGTTCGTATCGGAACCGCAGAGATCTATCGCGTCGTTCTGTCGTTGCCCGGTGTGCTGGAAGCGATGGCCATCGAACAACCCGACGGCGATGACTCCCGCGTTGTCCTGTTCGTTGTCCTCGAACAAACCCTCACCGACGACATGGTGGGGCTCATTCGAACTACCCTTCGAACCCAGGCGAGCCCGAGGCACGTCCCAGCAGCCATAGTCGACGTTCCTGAATTGCCCCGAACCCGAAGTGGAAAGATGACCGAATTAGCAGTCGCTGACATTATGACGGGACGTCCAGAGCGCGATACGTCATCTCTCGCGAACCCCGAAAGCCTTCAGTGGTTTCGTGAGTGGGCCGCCGCGTCTAGGTCTTGACTGTGACGGGGCCGGTGGTCCCTCGAATCACCAGTGTCGCGGATACATGTTGGCGTGTGGCCGGAGCGGTGGGATTGTTGATTCGATAGAGCATGTGCTGGGCAGCGAGTCGACCCAAATCCGCGAGGGGTTGGGCAATTGTCGTGAGGTTGAGGCGTCGCATGCTCCCGATACTGATTCCGTCATAGCCGATGACCGAAATGTCCTCTGGGATTCGCAAATTCGCGTTTTCAACCGCGGCGATGGCACCGATTGCTGCCACGTCGTTTGCGACAAAAAGAGCTGTGGGTGACGAGGACAGCGCGTCGCGAGCCGCCGCGTACCCCTTTGAGTCCGTTAGCCCTCCGGGCACTACGCGAATGTGTTCCGCCAACCCGTGTTGTGTCATGGCGAGACGATAACCTTCTGCCCGTGCGTGCGAGACAGGATTGTCGCCACCGCTCAAATGAACGATTCGGGAATGCCCGAGTTCGACGAGGTGATCTACGGCCATTCGCGCCCCCGCAACATCGTCGTTGGAAACGGAGTCCATGTTGGGGACCGCGATATCGTCACGGGTAACCACTACCGTCGGTACTTCGGCGGCAATGGCCGTGAGGACATGTGCGGGCAGCCGGTGGGCGATGAGAATGAGACCTTCCACTTGGAACTGTAAGAGAGTGTCGATTTCTGCTTGTTCGAGTTCGGGGTCAGCGCCTCCCGAAATCAACATGGTGCTGAACCCGTGTTCGCGAACTTCGATTTGAACGCCGTCAAGAATCTCGGCGAACACCGGATTATGTAGATCGAGAATAAGTACTCCGATGGTGTGGCTCCGGCGAACCGCAAGGCTTCGTGCCGCTGCGTTTCGGCGATAACCCAATTCGGCAGCGGCGTCCGCGATTCGTTGTCGACTCACGTCACTGACCTTTGTGGAGCCGGAAAGAGCAAGTGACACCAGTGACTTTGACACGCCCGCTCGAGTAGCGACGTCGTTGATGGTGGGTCGTGAGGTCGACATCGATTTAGCTGACGTCGGCAAGACGAACGGCGGAACCGGTGGCAACCGATTGCTCACAGGCAATCGCAATGCGCAGGCTCTCTAACGCTGAATCAGGCGGACACGGGTTGGCGATTTCTCCCGCGGCGAAGGATACAAAGGATTGCGTTTCGTTTCGGAACGCCTCGCGAAAACGGTCGACAAACCCCCGGTATGGGTCGATGTTGAGAGAAAGTTCACCCTCAGCGGTTCGCAATGGCGTGCGCGAATTGAGTCCGGCGGACACGGAGTCGTGAGAACCGAACGCTTCCAATCGAACATCCTGACCGAGGGCGTTGTGACGGGTACCAGAGATGACGACCTGGACACCGCTCGTCGTGACGGCGATCACCGAGCACACGTCGGCATCATCGAAATCAGCATAATCTCGGTGGGCGAGAACACCCTTCGTTGCAAACACCGTCTCGACCTCGCTCCCCGTCAACCAGCGAACGAGGTCGAAATCGTGAACGAGCATGTCGCGAAAAATCCCACCGCTGCCGGCGATGAACTCACGAGCACTCGGCGTGTGATCGTGCGCCGTCATCGTGAGGGAATACATCGTGCCGATTCGACCCGATTCGATGGTGTCGTAAACAGAGCGAATCGCGTCATCAAATCGTCGCTGGAATCCGATTTGAAGCGACGAGCCGTGAGCCATCGCCGTGCCGATTACCGCTTGGGTCGCGGCGAGAGTTAGGGAGATTGGTTTTTCACATAACACCGGTATTCCCCGAGGCAGGACCGCGTTGAGAACTAGTTCGTGGGCATCTGTGCCAACCGCGACGACCGCCGCATCAGCATCGGTGTTGGCGATCGACTCCCACGGAACGACGCTGGCACCGAACTGGGCCGCAACGGCGTGCGCTCGCTCGTCATTTCGATTGGTGATTGCAACGCCACTGACCCGAGGGTCCGCGACGAGGTCCTCGACGCGAATGGACCCCATGCGACCTGCCCCGACGACGAGAACTTTCACGGCGGACTCCCTCGGTTTGTGTTCGGTGTATTGCGGTGCGGACTTTTAGTCTGCCATACTTGTTGGAACGTTCCAATGAAAGGTTTGTCGTGTCCGACTTTCTCTCCCGCGTCGCTTCCGCGCCCATCTCATGGGGCATCTGTGAAGTTCCCGACTGGGGAGCCATGCTCCCGAAAAGCCGCGTCTTGGGCGAAATGTCCGGGTTGGGATTCACCGCAACTGAACTCGGTGCGGCGGGTTTTCTTCCTGACGATCCAGCCGAACTGACCGCAGAACTCCGTGAGTACGGAATGGCGCTGCTCGGGGGTTTCACTCCCGTGGTGGTTCACGACCCCTCTCAACGAGACGCAACGATTGCAAGTGCGACTGCGACCGCAAAGTTGTTCCAGCAGGCGGGTGCGACAAAAATGGTGTCCTCGCCCGTCCAGGATTGGGACTGGGCATACCCTCGTCCTTTGACAACCGAGGAAAAACGGCACATGATCGAGATGCTCGGTGTGATCGATGACATCTGCGCCGAGCACGGGATTCAGCAGGTACTGCACCCCCACGTTCAGACACTCGTCGAGACGAAAGACGACATTTCCCGCGTGCTCGACAGCTGTGACGTCAGTTTCTGCCTTGACACGGGGCACATGGCGTTCGGTGGACAGGACCCCGTCGAATTCGCCAAGACGGCTTTCGACCGCGTCGGACACGTCCATCTCAAGGACATCCGTCTCGAAATGACTGCGGCTGTTCTTCGACGGGAAGTCTCGCTGATGGCGGCAACCCAGGCAGGTGTGTTCACGAACCTCGGGGCCGGTGACGTCGACATCCTCGGTGTCGTTCAGACCCTCGAGGCTGGCGGATACCGCGGGTGGTACGTCATCGAACAGGACACCGCGATCTCTGGTGGATTCCCCGCGGAAGGTGAGGGTCCCGTCACGCAGGTCTCGGCATCACTTCAGTATTTGACCGACGTCGTCTCCCCCACCCTCGGATAAATCAATGGAAACGGTGGATGTTCTCAGCGTCGGTCGCATTAGCGTCGACCTGTACTCGATGGAACCCTACGTCGGCTTCGACGACCAACAGCAGTTTCAGAAATCCGTGGGAGGCAGCCCGACGAACGTGGCCGTGGCCGCGGCGCGACTCGGGCTTCGCGTCGCACTAGCGACCAAGGTCGGCGACGACGCATTCGGTGAATATGTGAAAACTCGACTTGCGGATTGGGGGGTCGACACTGCATTCGTCGGCACGAGTCCCGGTACCCAAACGCCGCTAGCGCTAGCCGCGCTCACGCCACCCGAGAGCCCTACGGTCATTTTCTATCGCGGTCCCGCTGCACCGGACACCACACTGAGGACCGCCGAAGTTCCCGTCGAAGTCGTTCGAGGTTGTCGCATTCTGTGGGTCAGTCAAGCCTCTCTCGCTCAGGGTTCAACCGCCGACACCTGCCTCGAGTGGATGTCGATGCGATCGCACGACGACCACACGATCCTCGACCTTGACTACCGCGCGTCGTTGTGGGCAAGTTCCGCGGATGCTCGATCGATGGCCGAGCGCGCAATTTCGCTGGCAACCGTTGTCGTCGGCAATCGCGAGGAATGTGCAATTGCGGTTGGGACGGACGAACCCGATGCCGCAGCCGACGCGCTGCTAGCAGTCGGAGTTCGCCTCGCCATTATCAAAATGGGTGCCGACGGCGTATTGCTTGCGAGCGCCACGGAGCGTGTCAGAATTCCCGCCATTCCTATCGACGTCGTGTGCGGGCTCGGCGCCGGCGACGCATTCGGCGGATCTCTCTGCTACGGACTTCTTCACGGGTGGGAACTCGACCGAATCGGCAGATTCGCGAGCGCCGCGGGCGCGTTGGTTTCAACGAGGCTGACGTGCGCCGACGCGATGCCGACCGTGAACGAGCTCGCAGAAATTATGGGTGAAGCAGCATGAGTCTCGACCAGGCCCGTTATCGCGAGCTCATCGACGCGCGCGTGTTCTCTCCAGACGCATTCGCCACGGCTCTTGGCGCGAGACGCCGACGTCCGATTGTCGGAACCGATGGGCGACTCATCATCATCGCAGCTGACCACACGGCGCGCGGCAAGATTTCGCTCGGGTCTAACCCAGTGGCGATGGCCGACCGATTCACACTGCTCGATCGACTCGTCCGGTGTCTCGCGGTGCCCGAAGTCGACGGTGTTCTCGCTAGTGCTGACGTTCTTGAGGAACTCGCGTGGCTCGGAGCGCTTGATGACAAATTAGCGATCGGCACAATGAACCGCGGTGGCATCATCGGTGCGACCTGGGAGTTAGATGATCGCCTGACCGCGTACGACACGAACCACATTGAATCGATGGGGTTGGACGGTGGAAAGACGCTCATCCGCATCGACTATTCCGACCCAGGCGTTGCGCGAACTATCGAGACGGTCGCTCGTTTGACAACAGAACTCGCCGACCGAAAACTGATGGCGATGATCGAGCCATTGCCGTACCTCAAAGACCCCAAAGGAAAAGCGTTCCTCGACACATCCGATGAGGCGCTTACCACGGTGGTAGCCATCGCGTCGGGACTCGGGTCATCGTCCGCCTACACGTGGCTCAAGATTCCCGCGACCGCCCGCATGGCCGAGGTGGCAGCGGCTACGACGCTTCCCATCCTCATGCTCGGAGGTGAACCGGTCGGTGACTCAGACGAGACCTTTGCACTGTGGGCGACCGCAATGAATGAACCCAATGTGCGCGGGGTTGTCGCAGGTCGCACTCTCCTGTACCCCAACGACGGAAACCCCGAAGCGGCGGTGGCTCGCGCTGCTGCGGTCATTCGACCCGCGACATCAACCCACTCGAAAGGGATGTCATGACTTGGTTTTACCCCGCAGGAACGCTCGCAAACGGCGATGCTGACGTTCACGTCACGCCGGAAAATGCCGGTTGGACTTACAGCGGACTTCACGTCTACACGCTGAGTGCCGGCAACGCCGTTTCGGTCGTTCTCGATGGCGAGGAGGGTGTGCTCGTTTCATTGTCAGCCGAAAACGTAGCGGTCACCGTTGACGGTGCCGAGTTCACCCTCGCCGGTCGAAAAGGAGTTTTCGCGGCGGTGTCGGACTGGATCTACGTTCCCGTGGGAGCAACCGTCACCATGGCCGGTGACTCCGGTGAGATTGCGCTGTGCACCGCGCGCGCGAGCGATATCTTCCCCGTGCAGCATGTTCCCGCCGCCGACGTGCCCGTCGAAGTTCGCGGATCGGGTCGGGCGACTCGCCAGGTGACCAACATCGCGACCCCCTCGTCATTTACAGCCGCACACCGTATCAACGTGTGTGAGGTCATCACGCCAGGCGGCAACCTTTCGTCGTGGCCGCCCCACCGACACGATGGAATCGGCGACTGTACGACCACAAACGAAGAAGTTTATTACTTCCGCATCGGACGCGGCGATAGTCCACACGGCGACCCGACGGGCCAGGGACTGTTCCACATCTACACCGTCGATGGCTCTGTCGACGACACTGTCACGATTCACGACGGCGATGTGTACAACGTCCCCGAGGGTTATCACGGCCCGACCGTGGCTCCGCCGGAATATCCAATGTACTTTCTTAACGTGCTGGCCGGCCCGGGCGGCGAGCGAACGATGGCGTTCTGCGATGACCCCGAGCACCATTGGATTCGCGAAACATGGAATACCCAAACACAGGACCCCCGTCTGCCGATGACCTCGGCACAGGGCCGGACAGGAAAGAGCTGAACATGAACCGTCGAATTGGAGTCGCCGTATTGGGTCTCGGCTGGATGGGAGAGGGACACAGTCGTTCCATGCTCCGTATTCCGTCACTTTTCCCGAATCGTTCATTTGATCCGGTGCTCGTCGTCTGTGCAGACACCGAGGAGGCCCGTCGTGAGCGTGCCGTTCGCGACTTCGGTTTCGAACGTGCCGTGGCCGACTGGCGGGAAGCGATCGCATCGGACGACGTCGACGTCGTCTGGGTCACGGCACCCAATATGTTGCACCTCCCCATGATTGAGGCGGCCTGTGCCGCGGGGAAGGCCGTGTTCAGCGAGAAGCCCATCGGCGGCAAACCCGAACACACCGTCGCAGCCTACGAAATGGCGAAGAAAGCCGGTGTCAGAACTGGAGTCGGATACAACTATCTCTGGGCGCCACTTGTCATGCACGCTCGCAACCTCATTGCGTCGGGCGAACTCGGCGACATCACCCACTATCGGGGTCGATTCGTGTCAATGTACGGAAGTGACGAGCTCGGTCTTTTGACGTGGCGCTTCATCCTCGACCAGGCGGGTTACGGTGTGACGAGCGACATTCTCAGCCACTCGGTTTCTCTCGCGCAATACCTCATCGGCGACATCACCGACGTCGTAGGCATGCGCAACACGACCATTCCGCAACGCCCGCTGCCAACCGGTGCTGCGAGCCACTACGGCCGGGGTCGCCCCGAAGACCCCAAGGGTGAAGTCGAGAACGAAGACTTCGCCTCGATGCTGTGCCACTTCACAAACGGTGCAACTGGAACGTTTGAGGTTAGCCGCACACTGGTCGGCCCCGAAAGCCAGAACGCGTTCGAGATCTACGGAACCAAAGGCGCACTGGCGTGGAACCTCGAAAAGATGAATGAACTGCAGTACTACCGATTGACAGACGACATTAGTTCCGGTTACACCACCATTTATGGCGGCGATCGCTTCCCATTCCATGGTGTTTTTTCGCCCGGTCAGGCGAACCCAATCGGACTCGAAGACCTGGTGGCAATCGAGGACTATTCCTTTCTCGAAGCGTTGTCGACGGACGGAACGTTCTCGCCGAGTTTCCGCGAAGCCGTTGACGTCGTCAACGTTCAACAGGCTCTAATAAATTCATGGGACTCCAAGACATGGGAACCCGTGACAGACCTCACAGGAGAAAATCGTGGCAAGTAAGACCATTCGCATCACGACTGCCGAAGCGCTCGTGCGGTATCTCATCGCGCAACGCACGATTGTCGATGGCACGAACGTTCCCCTCTTTCCTGGCGCTTACGGCATCTTTGGTCACGGAAACGTGACGAGCCTCGGGCATTCACTCGAGACACACCGCGACGAGCTTCCCGTGTGGCGTGGCCAAAACGAGCAGGGCATGGGGCTGGCGGCCGCCGCATTCGCCAAGGCATCACGCCGTCAACAGATCATGGTGTGCACGACCTCGATTGGACCGGGTGCCACCAACATGGTTACGGCCGCTGGTGTCGCTATGTCCAACCGACTGCCCATCCTGTTCATCGCGGGCGACACGTTTACGTCGCGTCTACCCGACCCGGTTCTTCAGCAGGTCGAACACTTCGGGGTTCCCTCAACCACGGTCAACGACGCGTTCCGACCCGTCGTCCGTTATTGGGATCGCATCACGCACCCAGCTCAAATCCTGAGTTCCTTGCCGCAAGCGGTCGCGACGATGCTCGATCCCGGTGACTGTGGGCCAGCCTTTATCGGTTTGCCACAAGATATCGCCGCCGACGCATTCGATTACCCTGAGTCGTTCTTCGAGACAACCGTGCACGAATCCCCGCGACCTCGTCCCGACCGCGGCCAACTAGCTCGCGCAGTGGAAATGCTGCGATCCGCACAACGACCCGCGATCATCGCGGGAGGCGGAGTTCACTATTCGCGGGCAGAGGCCGAACTGGCAGCATTCGCCGATAAGCACGGAATTCCGGTCGTCGAGACAGTTGCGGGTAAGTCTTCTCTCGTTGCGAGCCACCCCCGCTACGCCGGACCGGTCGGTGTCACGGGTGCGGAAGCCGCCAACGCGGTGGTTCGAGACGCCGACGTGATACTCGCCGTCGGCACACGCCTCGAGGACTTCACCACGGGTTCGTGGACCCTGTTTCCGGCCGAGACGCAATTCGTCGGTCTAAACGCGGCTCGCTTCGACGCTATCAAGCACCGCTCAACACCGCTCGTCGCCGATGCTCGAGAAGGCCTTACCGAACTGAGTGAAGCGCTTGGAAATTGGTCGACCGACGCATCATGGACCGAGAACGCCGCCCGTTTGCGCGGCGAACTCGACGTTTTCGTCAACGGTCGCATCGCGGACGACGGAGTGTGGCCGCCGAGTTACGCTCAGCTGGTTGGGTTGGTGCACCAGGCCGCGACCGAAGAGGACTACGTTCTGACCGCCGCCGGTGGACTGCCGGGTGAACTCAATATCAACTGGATGAGCAAAGCGGTCGCCAGTTTCGACTGTGAATACGGATATTCCTGCATGGGATATGAGATCTCTGGGGCGTGGGGTGCCGCAATGGCACGCACTCGCGGTGAAGTTTTCGCGATGGTCGGCGATGGTTCCTATCTCATGATGAACTCTGACATCTACGCCTCGGTGCTTTCGGGGCACAAAATGATCCTCGTCGTTTGCGACAACGAGGGGTACGCCGTCATCGAACGGCTACAAACGAGTCAGGGTGGTGCTTCGTACAACAACATGCTGTCCGATTCCGTGGGAACTGGAACCGACGCGCGCGTCGACTTCGCTGCCCACGCCACTTCAATGGGTGCAGTCACGTTCGAAGTTCACAGCCTCGCCGAATTTGCCGACGCGCTAATCAAAGCACGGCAGGCCAGCAGCACTGCGGTGATCGTGACCAAGGTCCGCGCCAAGGACTTCACCGAAGGAGGCGCCTTCTGGCAGGTCGGAGTGCCCGAGGTATCTGACCGCGCGAGTGTCATCGCTGCGCGAGCGTCGATGGACAAAGGTCTTAAGGGCCAGCGCTCGGGGGTTTAGCATCGCCTAGGGAGAGCGAGGGCAATGTGAATTCCTGTTGCCCGTCAAAAGACCAAGTCGTAGCGTTTGAAGACTTCGTCCTGTACCCAGCCGCGCTCCTCGTACAGCGCTTGAGCAGGCGCATTCAGATGTGCCGTTCGTAGCCAAATTCGAGCCGCACCGGCGCTTTTCGCGGCGTCCTCGGTTTCGGTCATCAACTGTTCGGCGATGTGTCGGCGCCGAAAATCGGGGTGGACAAACACGTCGTTCAACAGCCAAATTTCAGCAAGAGCTACCGTCGAAAAGCTCGGGTAGCACTGTGTGAAACCGACGAGTTGATCACCTTCCTCCGCGACAAAAACGATGCTCTCGTTCATCGAGAGGCGATCATGAAGAAATTTTTGCGTAGTGGAATTTGGCTCTTGATTGTAAAAGCCTCGGTATTGCTCGACCAATCCGGTCAACTGTTGGACATCAGACACCAATGCGCGACGAATGTGAGCCATGACAAAACCTTACCGACGTCGCCCGAATCACCAACATGTTCAATTCGCGTTTAATTTGGCCAACCACCATTTTCTTGGCATTGCACTTTTGACCTATTGCCGTTCGTCGTTGTCAAAAATAAACGAGGGTAGAATCATTTCGTCGAATCGTAGCTAGTTTCTGAAAGCGTGCCACGTGCAACAAATCAAACTCGTCATTTGGGATCTCGATGACACGTTGTGGGCCGGAACGATCTCTGAAGGTCCGATCGAGCACATCACGCGGAATAACGACATTGTTGTCGCTCTCGCTCAACGCGGGATTATCAGCTCAATCTGCTCGATGAATGACAAGTCGGTGGCCCTAAAAGAGCTTCAGAAATCGTCAATGTCGGACTATTTTGTGCTTCCCAGTATCGATTGGAATCCAAAAGGGCCTCGAATTCGGCAGTTAATTGAAGATCTCAATCTGCGTCCCGTCAATGTGCTGTTTATTGACGACCTCGCCAAAAATCTTGAAGAAGCTCGTTTTGTTTGCCCCGATTTGAATGTTGCACTTCCAGAGGTCCTCGACACGCTGTTGGACAATCCTGCTCTTGCCGGAAAGCCTGATCCCGCTTTGAAGCGCTTGAAACAGTACAAAGTTCTCGAACGCAAAATTTCGGAACAGTCGACTTTCCGCGGGGACACCAACGACTTCCTTCGTCAGTCCGACATCAACGTTGCGGTTTTACCGCCGACTGAAAAGGACATGGACCGAATCGAAGAACTCATTAATCGGTCTAACCAGCTCA
>Ga0114967_10000919_pt1 | contig 24754 bp, 15 predicted proteins | sample M_130628_MF_Meta_FD_92639 | JGI IMG/M metagenome (GOLD analysis project Ga0114967, IMG submission 92639) | Freshwater microbial communities from Lake Montjoie, Canada to study carbon cycling - M_130628_MF_MetaG | ecosystem: Environmental > Aquatic > Freshwater > Lake | place: Lake Montjoie...
AAGGTACATTTGAAGCACCTACCAACACCAAGTTTGTTGGTACCCTGAACGGATCCATGCGTGTGTTTGTTGACAGCTATGCTGCTGACACACAATCAGTATTGGTTGGTTACAAAGGTTCTTCAGAAGCTGACGCACCAGCATTCTACTGCCCATACATCCCATTGATGTCATCAGGCGTGGTGTTGGATCCAAGCACATTCGAACCAGTGGTGTCATTCATGACACGTTATGGTTACATCGAACTGACTAACACTGCATCGTCTTTTGGCAATGCTGGTGACTATGTTGGCGAGATCGCTGTGTCTAACCTTTCATTCTCCTAATCAGAGAACAACAACCCAGGGATGGGAAGTTCAAGAAACCCGCTTCGGCGGGTTTTTTGTTGGTAAGTATTGCTATGAATTCCTGGCATGATTTTTACACAAAAATAAAAGACCCAACTTGGCCAGAATGTGTGAATGAATATGAATTTACAAAACTTCCTGAACACATTCAGCATGAAATTTTGACATTGCATAATGGGCAATCACTTGTTGCCTTGACTCAAGATGACATCATCGATATTTTCAAAAACAGCAACAAAGCAAACGATCACAATGATAGTTTTGATTTAGAGTATCTTGTGGCTAATGATTTCAAAGTTTTTTACAACAATAATTTAGATGGTGGAGGAAACTCCATTGGTCAACGATACCCGCTGATTTTGAAATTGCTATATCCTAATAGAACTTTTGACAGTTGCCTGGAATGGTGTAGTGGGCACGGAGTAATTGGTTTTAGATTGTTGGCTGACGGGATCTGTAAAAATTTGCATTTTTTAGAAATGTATCAACCAGCAGTGGATGCCTGTAAAAAAACCATTGCAAACATGCCCACTAGATTTGCAAACAAAGTGTCAATACACAAAACTTCAACTTTGAAATCTTTGCCATATGACATCAAGTTCGACCTCATAGTATCGAATCCTCCACACTTTCCTTTGCAGTTGGGCAATCAACTTTTTGAAATTCCACAATACCATCATCAAAGAATAACTGTTGATCAAGAATGGCAAACTCATAAAGATTTTTTTGCCAATGCTGCAAAATATCTTGCTGAAGATGGCGTTATCTTGCTGCAAGAAATATATCACATAGATGAATTTGTTGATATGATTGATTGTGGCGGGCTTAAAATTAAAAATATGTTTTGTGAAAAAAACAACATATTACCTTGGTATCTAGAACTTTCACACAAATAATTGAAATGCCCAATCACTACAATTTTTTAATACAAGGCCCTCAAACAAATTGGGAAACAGACACATTTGAAAAAACAGTATTGTCACTGGGGCACAAAGTAAAAACTTATCAACGATTCTTCCCAGAACACAGTGCAATACTAGGGGGATTCTTGGGAATCATTGACCGTCAACTGGATCAACAGCATGTTCGTTATGATGACCATCTAGCAGCCGCTGATAGGCTTGCTAAAAAATTACTAGACATTCCTGAATCAGTGATTTTTATCATGGGTGCAACAGATCCTTTCTGTCTTGAGTCAGATCAGATCTCAGACATCACTAGAATAATTGCACAAAAAACCAACAAAAAAATCATATGGTTATCTGGCGATTGTAGAGAATACCAACAATCAATACCCCACAGTGTGTATTTTCCGTTTTGGTTGGCCATTAGAGAAAACTTTGAAGCACCGCCACAGCAAAGATCTTTTAGATTTTCTTGTTTGAATCGACGACCAGCTCGGCACAGAGATCATGTGATGAATACTCTACAGAAAAAAAATTTAATTAGTCTAAAACTGGATGTGTTGTCAATTCGTTATCAATCAAATTTAACGAGCTTGGCCACACACCCCGATGATTGGCCCAACGATCACAGCATTGCACATCCAGCATATCAAGCACACTTGAACATTGTTACTGAAACTGTGCCTTGGGAACGCGGTATCATAACAGAAAAAACAACAAAGATGTTTGAAAGTGAAACTGCAGGAATAATGTATAATTCTCCAGCGAGTCTAGAAGTTCTAAAAGAATTGGGATTTGAAATTGATTATGTTGACCATGCCAGTCTCAATGACATAACACCAATTGTGGACTTGTTGACACAGTTACAAGATCCTCAAGACTGTGTGTCTTGGTATTGGCAACATATCAAACATCACCGGCACAACCGCCAACAGTTTGTGTCATCTGCCTGGGCTGACCGGTTTGATGCATGGTTCAAACAACAGTTGGCAAATATTTAAACTTTAAACCAAGTTAGATATTGTTCTATTTTCTTGGTTACTGAAGCCCAGTCGCCCATGGATGGCTGACGGAATATGCGTATAGTGCTGTACCAGGGATTTGAGTCTCGATCCAACATCCATCGCCAGTCTGTGGCAAACCATTGTAACATCAACCAGGTAGGACGTCCCATGGCAGCAGCCAAGTGAGCAGTGGCTGTGTCAACACTGAGTACGACATCAAGGGCAGCAATCAAACCTGCAGTATCTGCAAAACTCTGCACGCTTCCGGGATAACGAGTAACACCAGCGTCGGCCAATGCCTGGTCTTCTTCGTTAGTGACATCAACCTGCAAATTAATCCACTCGTATTGTGGATTGTTTTTGATCAAATCTAGCATGGTCTCAAAAGGCATACCTTTGTGTTTGTTCAACCAGGCATCTCTACGCCCACTCCAACTGAAGCCCACTCGCATGCGTTTTTTTGGACCCAGTAGTTTTAACCAGGCAGCAGCTTTGTCGGCAGCTGGACTGATATATTGCACTTGTCGGGGTAAATTTTCTATTGTAACGCCCAGCACGCCAGGCAAACTCATTATGGGAATCCAGTAATCAAACTCAGGAGGTTGGTCACTGTATCTGCCAATCCAAGATAACACTCCGCTGCTAGACAACAGCGGAATCAATCCATCAGTGGTTTGAAACAGCACTCGGGCTCCGGCAGCATGCAAGTTATACAAGAATCTGCAGAACTGTATGTTGTCCCCGTGCCCTTGTTCACCTATCACAAGAATAGTCTTGTCTTTGAGATCCTCACCAGTCCAGCGTGGCTGCTTGTGTTGAGGTTCTGTGCCAGCAAGATGTTCATATTGCCAACGTGCTTCGTAAGCTGGCCAGCCACGAGCATAGTCACCCATGATCAAATAACTCACTGCCAAATTAAACTTTGCTGTGACACTGGTGGGGTCTACTTCTATGGCATACTGTAAGAATGGTATGCCACGGTTGGGGAAGCCACATTCTCGCATGACATTGCCGTAATTGTTGAATGCCGCAGATGAGTTAGGATCTTGCACCATGGCCAGCATGTAGCATTTGAGTGCTTGATCTGGACGATTCTCGCCGCGAAGTCGGTTGCCTTCCTCAATCAGTTGAGCAACGTCTGTGATTATTTCGTTTGTTTCCATGGCAATATTTACAGCATATACAGTGTGGTTAATTATTTTAACAGGTCCATAAATAAAAGTCAACGCAATTCTGCGTTTTATGCGGCTTAACCCACCGCGTAGCGGCTAGAACCCGCATTGGGCTTCTATAAGGAGAAATCATAATGGGAAGAGCTCTTAAAATTCAAAAAACAAACCCTGGTGCTGGCAATTCAGGCGCATCGGTAAACGTAGATCAAGGGTATCCAAACTTTGGATCATTGACCAATCCAGTGTTTAACACACCAGTTCAAACACTTGACGATGCACAGTTCTTGGGCGTGGTTGGCGGCAGTGACACAGACAGCACAGCATCTGTAACTTTTCCAGAAATTGTTGCAGTGGCCAACGTAGCCCTGGCCAATGGCACAAACACCACTTATGGCACAGCCAGAATTGTGCGTCAAAAAGGTTCGCACAAGTTTTTGGTCACATACAACGGCGCCGCAACCACAGCAGGCAGTTTCATTGTGGGACAAGCCTACAAGATTCTCAGCGTGGGCACCACAACTGACTGGAATGCAGTGGGTCACGGTGACGGCAACGCAGCGGTAGGCGATGAATTCACAGCCACAGCAGTCGGGTCAGGCAATGGCACAGCATACCCCATGGGCATTTGCATTTTGTCAAACACCGCTACCCCAGCAGCTGGTTACATGAGCATTGCGTTCAGCACCGGTGACAGTTCCGCAGTGTATGCCAGTTACATCACCAACAAATGGGTTCGTGACTGGAACGGTATGACATATGGAAACTATGCTGACACTAACTACGGTGTTAATATTCAAAGCAGTGAAAATCAATACGTGGCCAACTTCTTCACAGACGAAGGCAATGTCACTGTGAGTGGTGGATCAATGGTGAATACAACTGCTACACAAAACGCCACAAGTCAACTGGCTCAAATTGCCAGCGTTACTTCTTAATTTGTAAAGTGTTAGAGTCCTCCCAGCTACATACTGGGAGGATTTCTTATGAGTGCAGCATTTGTTTTAGGCAACGGCATCAGCCGATTGGCAGTGGATTTATCAGTATTAAAACAGCGCGGAACCGTCTACGGGTGTAATGCCTTGTATCGTGAATTTGTGCCAGATGTGCTGATCAGCACAGACAAAGGAATAGCGCATACCATACAGCATGCTGGATATGCCAATGAACATGTGATGTATACTCGCAAGCCCTTGCCAGGATTGGGCGCAAGATCAGTGCCACAAAATTATTTTGGATTCAGTTCAGGCCCCATAGCAGTGGGGTTGGCTGCAATTGATCGGCATCTAGCAGTGTATCTTTTGGGATTTGACATGGGACCAACCCTGAGTAATCGTTTCAATAACGTGTATGCTGACACAGAATTCTACAAAAAAAGCTCATCCAATCCCACATTCACTGGCAACTGGGTGCGGCAGATTGTGACTGTTTGCAAAGATTTTCCCAACACCAGTTTTCATCGAGTTGTAGGAGATACCACAGCTGATATTGCTGAACTGCGCGGCATAAAAAACATGCGCCACATGCCCATGGCTGACTTCCTGGACCGTATAAATAACATAAAGGATCTGTAAATGAGCTCAGTCAAACGTGTCAGCGGTGATTATACTATAGAAAGCATTGGCGCTACGGATGTGGTCAATGTAAATTCACCATTCGTAAACATCAACGGTAACTTAACAGTTTCTGGCAATGCTGTGCTCGTAGGCAACATCAATGCTGACAAGATTTTCAATGGATCCACCAGTGTAGAAATTCCAATAGCCGGCGGCAATGCCAATATCACAGTTGGCGGCACATCAAACGTGGCTGTGTATGCCACCACAGGTGAATACATCACTGGTTTGATCTCGGCAACTGGTAATATCACTGGCGGCAATATAAGTGCAGTGGGCAACGTAACCAGCGGCAATTTGAGCATATCTTCAGGCAACATTGTTCTAACTCGAGCATCGACTGCTACCACATCGCCAATGATTAGATTTCAAGATTCTAACACTGCTGTGACCACATTGGGTGCAAACATTGGTGCCATAGAATGGTATACATCAGATGCTACAGGTGCCGCCGCCAGGGTCACAGCAAGAATTCAAGCAGTTTACGCTGATACAGATGGCAATGCCAATATTCAAATTCAAACTGGCAGCACTGCTACTCCCACCACAAGAATCACAGTGGTTGGCGCATCAGGCAACGTGGGCATTGCCAATGCTGCACCTTTGCATACACTGGCCATCACTGGCAACACATACGTCAGCACGTTTGCCAGTGTGGTAGGCAATGTCAATGCTGGCAATTTGATCAGTGCCAATTTAGCCCAAAGTGCCAACATGGTGATCACTGGTGCGATCAGCACTCCAAGTTGGACCACAACTGGTGTTGGTATCAGAACTGTGACCAGCATTTATACAGATTCTAGCACAGCCGTATCAGGCACAGCAACAAACAATCATATTCATGTTTTGGCACGGCCCACACTGGCCGCCAGCAATGCCACTGTGACCACCACAGATGCAGCAACTTTGTATATTTCTAATGCACCACTGGCTGGCAGCAATATGACCATTACCAATCCCTATGCACTTTACATAGCGGCCGGTAACTCATACTCGGGTGCAAACATCAGTGCAGTCGGCAACATCACAGGCGGTAACGTCAACAGCAACGACAGAATGTCAGCTACTGGTAATATTACTGGTGCCAACATTGTGGGTGTGCAAAACGTTTACACCACAGGCAATGTGATAACTGCCAATTTGAATGTATCAGGCAACAGTTCGGGCAATGGCATTGGTGTAGAGAACATTGTGTGGCAACCCACCACAGTGGCATTCAACAGTGTGAGTCAGGCTAATGTAGGAGTGTTGGGATTTTTGGCCCTGGCAGGCTACAGTTACAAATACGAAGCTTACATGCCCATGCTGCCGGACGGTGGCACCACCACTGGATTCAGCACACGTTTTGATGCAGGCACTTGTTACTACACCGTTGAAGCACAGACCACCCAGACCAGTGCGTTTAGCACATCAACGTCCAACGTTTCGGGCACAGCACCAGCCACACAAGGCATGACTGGCACCACACCCAGGACTGTGAGAATCTCTGGCACAATTTACAGTGCTGGCAATGCCAATGTGGCAATACAAGCACAAACCAGCGCAGCCAATCTCAACATTCAAAGTGGCTCATATTTGACCTACACCAGAATCAGCTAAAACTGCAAACAAGTCCTTTTGGTAAATACACTAGAGGACCTTGTTTATCCATGGCACAACAAATTATTGACACAGGTGCAGCAGCAAATGATGGCACCGGCGAACCATTACGTGATGCATTCGATGCTGTAAACGAGAATTTTACAGAGATCTACACCGCTGGACCAGTGGGTAGCAACGTTGTGATCACCGGCAACACCATCACAGTGACTGGGGTCAACAACAATTTGGTATTAAAAGCCAATGGCACAGGCAACATTCAAGCCAACAGCTCGATCATTCCCAGCATTGATGCTGTGTATGATGTTGGTGCTCCGGGCACCAGAATTGACACAGTTTATGCACAGTATTTTGTGGGCAATGGCTCAGGCCTGACAGGTGTTGTTGCTGGTGTTGGTCCACAAATTGCCTTAAATCAAAGCAATGTTGTGGTCACTTCGGGCGGCAATGTTGCCATTGGTATTCAAAACACCAGCAATGTTGCAGTGTTGTCAGTTGCCAGCGCCACATTCAAAGGCAACTTGTTGCCTGCTGCCAATGTCACTTACAATCTTGGCAGCTCAACACAGGCCTGGAAAGATCTGTATCTAAGTGGCAACACACTGTATCTTAACAATGCCACAATTACTTCCAATGCTACTGCTTTGGTGTTTACCAACCAGGCCGGTGGAACATTTGTATTAGCAGGTTCAGGGCAGACCGGCGCCAACGCAATCAGCAATGGTAACAGCAATGTTCGTATTGCAAACGCAGCAGGCAATGTCACAGTTGCAGTGAATGGCACCACCCGTGGAACTTTTTCTTCTTCAGGTCTTGATGTCAGTGGTTCCATTGGCACTACCGGAAATCTTTTGGCTTATGGCAACGTTTTAGGAACATACTTTCTTGGTAATGGTGCATTGCTGTATGGACTGCCAGAAGCTTACAGTAACGCCAATGTGGCAGCATATCTGCCAACATATTCAGGCAACATTCAAGCCAACAATATTACTATTTTATTGACCAGCTCAACAGTTGGCAATGTGATTGGTGGTAATTTAAGAACAACAGGACAAGTAAGTGCCACTGGCAATGTCACCGGCGGCAACTTAATAACATCAGCAGCGGTAAGCGCAGCCTCAATACTGGCATCAGGCAACATCACAGGAGGCAACATCAACACTGCTGGACTGTTGTCAACTTCTAGCAATGTAGTAGGTGGTAACATCAACACCGCTGGTGTGATCACGGCCACAGGCAATGTTACCGGTGGCAATATTCGCACTGTTGGCGTGGTTAGTGCTACCAGCAATATCACAGGCGGCAATGTAATTTCGTCGGCAGCAGTCAGTGCCGTGACTGTTGTTGCGTCAGGCAATGTCACTGGCGGAAATTTGGTTACAGCAGCCGCTGTGAGTGCTGCGTCAGTCAGTGCCAGTGCCAATGTTACTGGCGGTAATTTAAACACAGCCGGACAAGTAAGTGCCACTGGCAACATTGTTGGTGGCAATTTGAGTGGCACCAGTATTTCAGGCACATTGACCACAGCCGCACAAACAAATATTACTTCAGTTGGAACGCTGACCAGTTTGGGAGTCACAGGCAACATCACTGGTGGCAACGTTAATGCCACTGCAAACATTTCAGCTGTGGGCAATATTGCCGGCACATATTTCATTGGTAATGGCAGCTTGTTGACTGGTATTGCTGTGGCTGCTACTTACAGCAACGCCAATGTGGCAGCTTACTTGCCAACTTATACAGGTAATTTGGTTGCACTCACAGGCAATGTAATCACCACAGCCAACGTCACTGGTGGCAATGTATTAACTGGAGGGGCAGTCAGTGCAACCGCCAATGTAACAGGTGGTAATATTAATACAGCAGGGCTGATCAGTGCCACTGGCGCTATAATATCTACAGCCAACGTAACAGGTGGTAATATCAACACTGGCGGAGCGATCAGTGCCACTGGAGCCATAACTTCTGTGGCCAACGTAACCGGTGGTAATATCAACACAGGTGCGCAAGTTGTGGCAACTGGCAACATCACTGGTGGTAACATTCGCACCGCCGGACAAGTTAGTGCCTCAGGCAATGTGATTGGTGGCAATATCACCACAGGCGGATTGATCAGCACCTCCAGCAATGTGGTTGGTGGTAATCTAAATGCAGTATCATTGAGTTTGAGTGGCAATGTTATCAGTGCATTCAATGTGACCAGTAACATCACTGGCGGTAATTTAAGTGCTGGAACAGGCGTTATCAGCACAACTGGCAATGTGATTGGTGGAAACGTCAATGCCTCACTGGCATCAATCACAGGCAATGTGGTTGGTGGCAATGTAAATTCTCTAGCCAACATCAGCGCCACGGGCAATATTGCTGGCAGCTACTTCATTGGCAATGGTTCACAACTGACTGGTGTATTGGCCACAAGCATTGGCACATTGCCAAGTTTGAGTGTAACAGGCAACACAGTCACTGGTAATCTAAACACAGCAGGACAAGTATCAGCCACAGGCAATGTCACAGGTGGCAATATCACTACTGCAGGCATTGTGAGTGCTGCTAATGTGACTACCACTGGTGATGCATTGATTGGTGGCAATCTAATAGTAAATGGCACAGTTGAATACAACAACGTAACCAGTTTCAACGTGCAGGATCCAATTATCGGACTGGGCCGCGGTGCCAACAACGCACCTTTGGCGGTCAATGATGGCAAAGACCGCGGCGAACAACTTTGGTATTATTCTGGCGCTGAACGTTCAGCATTTGTTGGATATCAAAACAGCACTGGCAATATCATTGCTGCCGCAAACGTCAGCATTGCCAATGAAGTTGTAACAGTAAACAGTTATGGCACATTTGTTGTTGGTAACTTGTATGGCACAACCGCCAGCTTAACTGGCAACATCACTGGTGGAAATATCAACACTGCTGGCATAATGTCAAGCACTGGCAATGCCATACATGGCAATATTACCACAGCCGGATTAATTAGTGCCACAGGCAACGTCACAGGTGGCAACATTATTACCACAGCCGCAATGAGTGCCACTTCAGTGAGCGCAAGCGGCAACGTCACTGGCGGCAATTTAAACGCTGTTGGACTGAGTCTGTCAGGCAATGTGGTAAGCACATTCAATGTCACAGGCAACGTAACCAGTGGCAACTTGAATGCTGCTGGTCTAAGCCTAACTGGCAATGTTGTCAGTCCATTGAATGTAACAGGCAACGTAACCAGTAGCAATGTAATTGCAACAGGGTTGATCACTGCCACAGGCAACATCACTGGCAGCAACTTTATAACAAACAACCAAGTTGTTGCGACTGGCAACGTCAATGGCGGTAACATTGTCACAGCAGGACAGGTCAGTGCCACAGGCAACATCACTGGTGGCAATTTGAGCGGCACAAACATTGTGGGCACGTTGGCCACTGCGGCACAAACAAATATCACCACAGTTGGCACATTGGGCAGTTTGGCAGTAACTGCCAATGTCACTGGCGGTAATATACTTTCAAATGGATTGATATCAGCAGTTGGTAATATCACTGGTGGCAACTTGGTATTTGGAACAGGTCAAATATCTGGAACAGGCAACATCACAGGCGGTAATGTAATATTTGGTGCAGGGCAAGTGAGTGGCACAGGCAACGTGACTGGTGGCAACTTGATTGGAACACATGTTGGCAATGTAACCGGCACAACAGTCAGTGTCACAGGCAACATCACTGGTGGCAACGTGATATTTGGCGCAGGACAAGTGAGCGGCACAGGCAACATCACTGGTGGCAACGTGCTATTTGGCACAGGCGTCGTGAGTGGCACAGGCAATATTTCAGCTGGTAATATCATTGGAACACATGTTGGTAACCTAACTGGAACCACAGTGTCGGTCACAGGTAACATCACTGGTGGTAATCTAATTGGAACATATATTGGCAATGTCACAGGAACCACAGTATCAGTCACGGGCAATGTAACTGGTGGCAACTTGATTACCGCAGCAGCGATATCAGCAGCTTCAGTCAGCGCAAGCGGCAATGTGACCAGCGGCAACGTCAATGCAGCCGTGGCATCAATCACAGGCAATGTGATTGGCGGCAATGTCAACACAGCAGGCCTGATCTCAGCTACAGGTAACATATTGTCTGGCGGTGCAATCAGCAGTGCTGGCAATATTATTTCTTCAGCCAACGTTTCTGCACAAACATTTATTGGTAATTTGCTGGGCAGTATCAACATATCAGGATCAACCAGCAATAGCCAAGTGCTGTTTAACAGCGCAGGCATTATCACTGGCGACTCAGGACTCACATATGATTTTGCAGCCAATGCTTTAACAGTAGGCGGAACATTGGCCACTACCAACAGTGGTAATTTGAGCATAAGTGGTGCTGCCCAGGTCACTGGAAATATTACCACCACAACAGGTAATCTTATCAGTGGAAATGCACTGGTCACAACCCTGATCAGTGCCGGCGGTAATGTTACTGGTGGAAATTTAACTACAGGCGGTTTGATCACAGCAACTGGCAATGTGATTGGTGGCAACTTGACCACCAGCGGTTTGATTACCAGCACTGGCAATGTGACAGGTGGCAATATCACCACAGGTGGATTGGTTACATCCACAGGCAATGTGATTGGTGGCAATATCACTACCGCAGGTGCAGTATCTGCCACATCGGATGTTACAGGCGGTAATCTCCGCACTGCTGGTTTAATTTCAGCGACAGGCAATGTGACTGGTGGAAATATCAACACTGCTGGCATAATGTCAAGCACTGGCAATGCCATACATGGCAATATTACCACAGCCGGATTAATTAGTGCCACAGGCAACGTCACAGGTGGCAATCTAAGTGGCACCAGCATTGTGGGCACGTTGACCACAGCCGTACAAAACAACATCACCAGCATAGGCACACTGAGCAGCTTGTCAGTTACAGGCAATGTGGTTGGTGGCAACATCAATACTGCTGGATTGGTATCAGTCACAGGCAACATAACCGGCGGTAATCTAAACGCAGTAGGATTGAGTTTGAGTGGCAATGTAATCAGTGCAATCAATCTCACAGCAAACATTACAACAACAGCCAATGTCAATGCCAATAATATCAGTGCTACCACAGCGATAAATATTGCAGGAGCACGGGTAGCAACATTGGATGACGCGGCTGCATTGGCATTAGCATTAGGATAACAAATGGCAAATACTTTTACACGAAAAACTCAACAAAATATAGGTGCAACAGCTACCCAAATAGGTGCTTATACAGTGCCTTCGGCTACAACTACTATTGTGATTGGGTTGACTTGCACCAATACCACAGGCAGCGCAATCACAGCCAATGTATATCTGGCCAATGCCACCGCCAACACTTATATTGTGGCCAATGCACCTATCAGTTCAGGAGCTTCACTAATTCCTGTGGGCGGCGATCAAAAGATTGTGATGATCACTGGGGACAAAATGTATGTTCAAAGCAGTGCAGCCACCAGTATTGATACAGTAATGAGCATAATGGAAATCACCTAATGAGCTATCTTGGTCTTCAACCCAACACGCCACTGCTGAATACCAGCACCCAAACGTTCAGTGGTAACAGTGTGGCCACACAGTTTACGTTGGCCAGATCAGTAGCGTCTGCATCAGACCTAGATGTCATGATTGGCAGCACACTACAAAGACCTTTTACAGATTATGTTGCTGGCAACATAAGTTTGCAGTTTACTAGTGCGCCAACTGCTGGCGCAAACAACATCACTGTGACCTATCGTGGCGGTGCACTCAACAGTTTGAATTTGTCAGCATCAGTGTTCAATGCAGGCACAGTGGCAGCACCCAGTGTGGTGAGTCTGGCTGCCAACAACACTGGTTTGTATTGGGCCAATGCCAGTTCAATGAGTGTCACAGTGAGCGGCACCAATCGTGCTACTTTCAGTGCCAATGCCACTGCAATCAGCACAGACACCGGAGCCCTGCGTGTAAACGGCGGACTTGGAGTTGGGGGTAATACCATCATTGGTGGCAATGTGGTAATTGGTGACACTACTCAAAGCACCAGCGTATCAACTGGCGCATTCAAGCTCAGTGGCGGCGCTGGTATTGTTGGTAATTTGAATGTGGGCGGCGACATCACCTGCGTGGGCGACTTTACTGTCAACGGCACATTTACCACAACAGGCACAGACAGTTTATCAGTGACTGATCCTTTTATCTTTTTGGCCAATGCCAATCCTGGTGACACCTATGACACTGGTGTGGTCTCGCAATACTATGATGGAGCCAACACACGTTATACTGGTTATTTCCGTGACATCACAGTGAACAAATACAAGTTGTTTGGCAACTTGCTAACACAGCCAACCACAACAGTAGACACAACCGATCCTAGTTTTCAATATCAAGATTTGATTTTGGCCAACTTGAGTGCCACTGGCAATGTGAGTGGCACTTATTTGTTGGGCAACGGCAGTTTGCTCACTGGTATTTCAACTACCAGTAGCAATATCTTTAGTGGCAACACCAGTGTCTCTATACCTGCTGTGAATGGCAATGTGAATGCTGTGATCAACAGCACTCAAATAGCCAACATATGGTCAGGCGGTATTTCAGTGGTTGGTGCAGTGACTGCATCTACCACAATCAGTGGTGCAGGCAACATCACTGGTGGCAACATAGCCACTGCAGGCTTGATCACGGCCACAGGCAATGTGACCAGTGCAGGTAATGTCAGTGCAGGCAATGTGCTGACTGGCGGAGTAGTCAGTGCGGTGGGCAACGCCACTGGCGGCAATGTAAATGCTGTGACGGCAGTCAGCGCAGGTGGCAATGTGATTGGCGGCAACATCAAAACTGCTGGTATTTTATCAGCTGTTGGAGATGCATACGGTAACAACCTCAGTGCAGTCAACAACATAACTGCTGGATTGAATATCAGTGCCACAGGAGATGTCTCTGGACAAAATGTATACAGTCTGGGTGTGGTGTCTGCAGTAGGCAATGTCACAGGCAGCTACATCTTTGGCAATGGATCGCAACTGACCGGCATTGACGCTACCAGCATACAAAATGGCAACAGCAATGTGCGAGTGTATGGCAACAGCAATGTTGCTGTAAGTATAACCAGCATTGCAAACGTAGTAGTATGGGCTACGTCAGGTGAGTATGTCACTGGGTTGATTAGTGCAACAGGCAACATAACTGGTGGCAATCTAATCACTGCAAATTTGGTGCAAGGGGCAACACTGAGTGCCACTGGCGCAGTCACATTCTCGGCCACAACACAAAGTATCGGTATCGGTAACAATCAAAGCACCGGAGCCATAGTGGTGGGTGCCACAGGACAAACTGGCGAAATTGCAATTGGACAAAGCACTGCCACCCAAACAGTGAACATTGCCAATGCTGCCACTAGTACTGCTAACACCAAAACAGTAAATATTGGCCAAGGCGGTCTTGCAGGATCTACCACAAACATCAATGTAGGCCCAGTTAGTGCTACCACAGCCGCTGGCCTAGTAACATTTAATTCAGCCACCAGAGTGGCCATTGCCAACACAGGTGCGTCGGCATTGAGCGTGGCTGGCAACATCACCGGCGGTAATGTGCTGTTTGGCACAGGTATTGTAAGTGGAACCGGTAATATCACTGGTGGCAACTTGATTACCAGCGCCGCAATATCAGCGGCTTCAGTCAGTGCCAGTGCCAATATCACTGGTGGTAATTTGATTACCAGCGCCGCAATATCAGCGGCTTCAGTCAGTGCCAGTGCAAACATTGTTGGTGGCAACATCAACTACGGTTCAGGTATAGTGTCAGGAACTGGCAATATCACAGCAGGCACAGCCAATATTTCGGGTGGCAACTTGATTGGCACACTGGTTGGCAACGTTACTGGAACCACAGTGTCGGTCAGCGGTAATGTAATTGCTGGCAATTTAAACGCAGCCGGATTGAGTTTGAGTTCAAACGTGGTAAGTCAAATCACTACCACTGCCAACATCACAGGATCAAACATCATTGCCACAGCCGCAATGAGTGCCGCTTCAGTTAGCGCAAGTGCTAATATCACAGGCGGCAACTTAATAACATCAGCCGCAATATCAGCAGCATCAGTTAGTGCGTCGGGCAACATCACTGGCGGCAATGTGCTGGGCGGAGCCAATGTCAATGCCACATTATTCACAGGCACTACAATTAGTGTAACTGGTAATATTACCGGTGGTAATCTTATTGTATCTGGAATATTAGTTGACAATACTGGCAATCTTGATTTGCAGGCCACTGCAACAAACGCCAATATCAATCTAACACCCGCCGGCACTGGTATTGTTGGTATATCGACTTCACTCAGTGTCACTGGCAACATCGCTGGCGGTAATGTGTTGGGTGGCGCCAATGTCAATGCTACCACACATACTGGAACCACTGTAAGCGTCACTGGCAACATCACTGGTGGCAATGTTTTGGGCGGCGCCAATGTCAATGCCACACTGTTCACTGGAACTACAGTCAGTGTAGCAGGTAATGTCACTGGTGGCAATTTGATTACAGCAGCCGCAATAAGTGCTGCGTCAGTTAGTGCATCAGGCACAGTAACTGGTAGTGGATTTGTTGCTACAGGTGCTACTGTAATAACAGCCAACGTGACCAATGCTGGCATGGAGTTGGGATTATTAAACGCAGTCAACACACCATACATTGATTTTCACAGTAGTGGTAATGCCACTGCTGATTATGACACAAGAATTAGTTCTGGTGGCGGTGGAGCCACAGGCACAGGCACATTGAGTTTGACTGGAGCAGTTGTTACTGCAAGTGCAATTTTATCAGCCATTGGCAATATTGTTGGTGGCAATCTAAGTGGCACCAGCATTGTGGGCACACTGACCACAGCCGCACAAAACAACATTACCAGCGTGGGCACATTGAGCAGCCTAGCAGTAACTGCCAACGTCACAGGTGGAAATATACTCACAGGTGGACTAATATCAGCAACTGGTGCAATAACTGGGGCGGCTATTACTGGTAGCAGTTTAACGGTGTCAACTGGCAACATTGCTGGTGGTAACATCAACAACAACAACACCACTGGGGTGGGCAACATTGGTACTTCTACAGTGGCATTCAATACTGTGTTTGCCAAAGCAACATCTGCACAATACGCTGACTTGGCAGAATGGTATGAAGCAGATGCTGAGTATCCTCCGGGCACTGTGTTGATATTTGGCGGCAGCAAAGAAGTCACCCAGGCCATTGGCATTGGTGATGTGCGTGTGGCAGGTGTGGTTTCTACAAATCCGGCACACATCATGAATTCAGGACTTGAAGCCGAACACACAGCAGCCGTGGCATTAACAGGTCGTGTGCCCACAATGGTAGTTGGCGCAGTGCGAAAAGGCGACATGATGGTCACAGCCGGCGGAGGACGAGCACAAGCCTGTGCAGAACCTAGAATGGGTGCAGTAATTGGTAAATCGCTGCAGGATCATCCAGGTGGGCAAGGCATGATTGAAATTGTTGTAGGAAGATTATAATGAGTTACTTGGGAAATTCACCGCAGATTGGTCAGTATCGTAAAATGGACAATTTGACCTTTGACGGCGTACAACAGACATTTGACATCAACATCAGTGGCGTGCCTTTTAATCCTCCCACAGCTTATGCCATGATGGTGAGTTTGAATGGCGTGGTACTAAATCCTGGTGTGAATTTTTCAATATCAGGATCACAAATCAGTTTTGCAACACCGCCTGCGGCATTAACACCGTTCTTTGGACTGTTGTTCGGAGATACACTATATACAGGCACACCCAGCGATGCCACTGTTACCAACAGCAAAATTGCACAGGGTACGATCGATTACGACCGATTCAGTGTCAACACTCAAGCAACGTTGACAGCAAATCAAATCATATTTGGAGTTTAAGAAATGGCAAGAAAAAGAATATACGAGTACGTATTCACACCAGGCACAGCAGGTCTAGGCACTATACAAGTCCAGGATCGTATCAACCTGGAGGACTTCTTGGCCATATACGATACCACAACCAACACATCAATCTACAACTTTGGAGCACCCACACAAGGTGGTACAGTAAGTTGGAGTTCAGGCACCATTGCTGGGTTGCCCACAGCCTATGCAGGTGTTACCACACTGAACTTGGACTTGGACACCAGCAGTCTAAGCGCCAATGACAAATTGGCCATTTATGTGGAATCACGTGAACTCGGCGTACAACCTTGGGAATTTGGCATGGATGCCATTGGACGTGAACGTGTGAGCAATCCAGAGAGTTTGATTGACGCTGACTTTGAATATGGTTTGCAAAATACCAAATGGCAAAACGTCAGCACTATCAACAACATTCCTAGTTTCTACGAAGATGTTGGTGCAGATTTAGTATACAACACCAATGGATATGCCACATTGTTGAGCAGCACCAATTTGCTGACCAGCAATGCTGATACCAGTATCAACACAGCCGATGCTGGAACGCCGCCCTGGATCACCAACGATTATGCATTGATGATCAGCCAAACACAAGGCAACGTCACACCTTTTGTTACCAGTTATCTCACTGCCAATGTCAACAGTTCAGCAGAACGCACATTCACTGTGGCCAGCACAACTGGTGTTACTGCACTAGATAATATCATGCTGATTGGATTGCCTACCTCGGGTGGCACAACCACAGCAGTCAGTGCCATCACCAGCAATGCCACAACCACAGTCAATGTGGCCAGTGCTTCCGGTGCTGGTATTGTGGCTGGCACATACATCATTGTACAAACAGATACTACCAATATATACGAACTCATGGCAGTGACTTCAGTATCAACTAATCAACTCACAGTTGTGCGCCAAAGCAATGGCACCAATTCTTCATCTGCCAATATTGCCACAGGCAAAAACGTTTTTGTTGCCAGCACAATTGAAGTGGCACAAGTGCAAGAAGTTACAGATTCAACCACACTGCAACTGAACCGTGGATGGTATAATATTTCTGCAGCTAATTCTTTTGTGACAGGTTCAGTGTTTCAAAAGTTGAGCAGTAATGTGGAATTGGTCAAAATGACCACTGTCAGCACAGCGGTGAATGGCACACAAACCATTAGTCGCACACAATTCAACACCACAGGATTGACCACTGCAGGTGTTGGGTCACCCTTGATTCGTATGACTGGTATGTTCTACGGTGGATCAAACACCATTCCCACTGTCACAGTCAACGTTACAGACACTCCATTGACTGCCAACGAATACAGCAGCACACAAAACACTTCAGCCACCAATGCTGAAGGTATCAACATTGTGTATTTGGGGGAAACCAATAACTTTGCTTACTACCCACGCAGATCGGTTGCAGTAGCGCCCGGCTATCCGCTGAATCAAACTGACACTTCCATACGTCAAGCATTTCCATATACCGGTGCTGACTTTGACATTGCGTCAATGGCCAGTGATGGCGGCAATCCCAGTATTATCACAGTGACCACGCTGTATGCACATGGTTTGTTTCCAGGATGTCCAATTGTTGTGGACATGACTGGTGGTACCAACACTGAATATGCCGAAGGGTCGTTTATTATCACAGCCATTCCCAGCACCACCACATTCCAATTTACAGCCAGAACAGGTGCTGTGGTCAGTGGTACTTTGACAGCCAATATCAACGTGCGAAGCAATGCTGTGTTCCAATCAAGACCGTTTGATGGCGGTGTGTTAATGGGTCCCGGCACACCCACCCGTGGAGCAAGTGCAACTCGTGTGACCAAAAAATACTTCCGCTACCAATCTGGTAAAGGCATCTTCTTCAGCACTGGAACTGTGTTAGCACCTACCTTGGACGTGGCCAATGTTACATCTAGTGGTACTGTTGTCAACAGCAACATCACAATCACCACTGACATTGAGCACGGTCTCAACGCTGGCGCAACTATTACTCTAAGTGGTGTTACCACATCAGGATACAATGCCACAGGATACATTGTTACAAGTATAACCAGCGACACTGCATTTGTGGTGCAAGCACAAGGCACACTGGGCAGTGCAACTCCTGTGTTGGGGCAACAGCCTAGAATTAATGTCACTGCGTGGCATGGGGCAAGTATTAGAGCTGGGTTGTTTGACGACCAGAACGGCTTGTTCTGGGAAAATGACGGTATCACAGTGAATGCGGTGCAACGTTCAAGCACGTTCCAAACAGCAGGCCTGGTCAGTGTCAGTGTTGGTTCCAACCTTGTGACCGGTGATGGAAACTGTCGTTTCCAAGATCAACTCAACGTGGGCGACGTTGTGGTCATACGTGGTATGACACACAGTGTGGCTTCAATCACCAACAACAATCGTATGACAGTGGTACCCACATTCCGTGGGGTGACGAATCAAGTTCGTGTGAAAATGGCCTTGCGCAACGAAATTCGTGTGCGTCAAGCAAACTTCAACATTGATCCACTCAACGGCACCGGCGCATCTGGATTCACACTTGATGCCAGCAAAATGCAGATGTATGCATTGGAATATTCCTGGTACGGTGCTGGTACAGTTATTTGGATGTTGCGTGGACAAGATGGGCGTTTCAATCATGCACACCGTCGTCCCAACAACAATTTGAACAATGAAGCATACATGCGTTCAGGTAATTTGCCTGCACGTTATGAAGCTATAAATGAAACTCCTACGAGTTCACTGAATGGCGCAATTACCAATAGTCAAACCACAATTACTCTGGTTGATGCCACAGACTACCCACCAGCGTCGGTAACATATCCTGCGTATGTGATGATTGACAGTGAAGTCATAAAGTATTCAGGTAAAAATGGCAACGACTTGACTGGTTGTACACGTGCCGCAACATTTACACAATGGGCCGAAGGACAAAGCCGCAGTTATACCAGTTCAGCAGCCACAACACATGCTGACAATGCAGGTGTTATATTGATCAGTAACACTTGTGTGCCCTTGGTAAGTCACTGGGGTAGTGCAGTTATCATGGACGGCAATTTCAACGGTGACGAGGGCTTTGCATTTACATACAACAGAAGCAACTATGGTTTGCCAGCTACAGTTGGTGCCAGCCAAACAGCGTTTTTGATGCGATTGGCTCCTAGTGTGTCAAACGGTGTTATTGGTGACTTGGGAGTGCGTGATCTTATCAATCGTGCTCAGTTGACACTGCAAACACTCACAGTCAACGTCAGTGCAGGACGATACTTGGTGACAGGTATTTTGAACCCCAACAACATTGACTCAGCCAATACCACCTGGTCAGGACTGAACAATGCGGGTGGTGGCTTCCAGCCCAGTTTCTCACAGTTTGCTGTGGCTCCGCGTTATTCAAACGAAACCACAGGTGGCGTCCAAGCTGCTCCACTAAACACCACAGGTGGTTTTGCACGGTCAGGTGTTATGACTTCGGGCAGTTCTGTTAGAACGTATTCTGGATTGAGCCTAACCAATGTGTCAAGTTCAGGTTCAGGTGCCAACGTCACTGTAACATTGCAAGCATTGAAAACTGTTTACAGTGATACCACAACTGCTATTACCATTCAAAATCCTGGCACAGGTTATGCTGTGGGCGACACTGTGAAGATTCTTGGAAATGTATTAGGTGGAAGCACCACTGCAAATGATTTGTTCTTGACAGTGGCTGCGGTATCAGCCGATATCACCGGAGGCGAAAGATTGTTTGCTATCCCAATTCAGTCCACAGGTGTTAATAATTTGGACTTGACACAGATCAAACAGATTGGACAAAGTTCAATTCCTGGAACAGGCACCTATCCCAATGGACCAGAAGTATTGGCTGTAGTGATCACTGCATTGAGCACACAATCAGCACCAGTGGGCGAAATTCAGTTGAGTTTCCAGGAAAGCCAGGCCTAAGAACTCAAAGCAAGATATCTCTCTACAGTGTCTATCTTGCTTTGCACAGCTTCAATATTCACAGTTGACCATAAGCCAGGGTGCATGGGTCTAGGCCATTGACCACGATCAATCCAGGCGTAGCCCAGGTGTTCATCATTTAACACTGGCACAAATTCGTCAGCAACAACACACACCCAGGTGTTGTATTCAAACTGGCTGTCCGATGACGTAAATTTTTCTAGTGGAACCAAGCGTTGATATTCAGGCATTGAGCCTAGTTCTTCGATGCACTCACGTTCCATGGCACCCAGCAGTGTTTCTCCAGATTCTACCTTGCCACCAGGCAGTCCCCATGATCCAGGATGGCGTGTGTCGTTGCGCAAGAGATATAGATAACGTCCAGTGGCACTGCTACGAAACCAAACGCCAACGGCTTTCACAGTACGATCCTCCAGGTGCCTCCAACGTATACACCTTGATAACTTTTGATCCATGCATCGCCAGCCCAACGATACTGTATGCCTGTGGTGATATTTGTAACATATTGTGTGCTGTTGGTTTCAGTGGCAGCACGAAACACCACATGCCAGTAGTTGTTGCTATATTCAATAATGTCATTGGCCTGTGCCACAAGTCCACGACCGTTCGCACCTACCCATGCTTGAGCAGGGTCAGTATTGTTGACTGATCCTGTGTCTTCGGTCAACAAATATCGTTGCCCTTCCAAGGCAGAATCTAAACCGTCGCCAGGACCTGATGTCAGTGGATTGATAACAGCATCAATAGGATCTAGTGTATTTTGCGGGGTAGTATCAATGTCAACATTATACAGCATGAATCTGTCATCGTTAGGGTCAAGTGCAATGGTGCCAATTACTTCAGTGCCGTCAGGTTGTTCCAAACATATTTGACTCACACCAGGTCGAAGTGTGCCATACAGGTCTACCACAGTCGGCCACAACAAGTTGGAGTCTGGAATAATTATTGTGGGATCTAGTTCTGCGTTGTTGGGTTCTTCAACCACAGATCTTTGTTGCAAACATTGTATTTTGTTGTTAACCAGGACCACGGCCCAGTTGTAAGGTGTGATAACTTGTCTGGTGCCCAGTAATAAATCACTGTCGGTGACTGCATTGTGTAAATCGCCTTGTGCATCATACATTGACGCAATCACACGTTCTATCACACCCAGTTTCTTGACCTTGGCTGGACTCGACAACCAAATTGGCATGCTAAAAGTCAATGTGGCAACGTCAATAGGATTTTCTGTGCCAATAGGAATAGTTCTGCTGGTCCATGCAGTTCTATCCAGATACATCACACTCAGGCTGGTCCAGTCAATGTAGTTGTCAGTGCTTTGAATTTCTAAACTGGGATTGAACAGTGTAAGGATCTGCTCTAGCAACTGCAACTTTTGATTGGTATTTGATGTCCAGATATCCAATTGTATTGTGAGCTTGAATGGCACAGGCATCAAGCGTTCCACTGTGAATGCACTGCCTTGTGTGGTTTCGTAGGTTTCTGTTGCTGAATCATAAGTGCGTTGACGCACATTGATCTTGCTCACAAAGTAAGGCTCTTGCATGCGACTTTGTTCATAGTCCAAACCAGTGATATAAAATGTCATTAGTGGTGTTGAAGGCAAACTGTTGCGTGAGTTTTCTTGTATGATGGTTTGCGCATTGCGACTAGCATCACCATAGCGCACAGGCACACGCAACAGCGTGGCAGCGTTTACTCCGTCGTTTTCATTGGCATACTCTACTTGAAAGCCTGAAAAGATTCTTGTGAACTGCAACAAGAATCTGCGTATTTGTTCATCGTAAAAAAATTGCTGAATTTTAATTCTCCTGGTTAGGTGCCAGGCGGTAAGAACCCACCTTGGTCACCGTTGTCTGCACGTGGTTTAAGTATCTCGCTCAGGCTCTGACGACTTGGAATGTTGCCCAAGTCTTTGGTGTTTACTGTGGCTGTGTTATTTACGAAGCCACTGCGCAGTGTTTTATTTGTTGGACCGTTGTTGAGATCTGTTCTTACTTTTTCGTCAACTTTGACCCATCGCAATCCGTCATATCGAAACAAGCGATTGGGTTTGTAGTCTAATCGCAGTATATACGCCCCCACCACAGGATTAGGCGGAAAGTTCACTGCAGATGTGACCGGAAGTCCGTTGGGCGCAACACCACCACCAGTAAGATAACCAGCTGCGTAGCCTTCGCTGGTTGGCGTGGTATTCATGCCACCTTGTGTGCCATCCACTGTGACATTGCCATCAGTGCTGAGACTTGTGGGATTGCCTGGTTCTCCTGTTGGCGTAGTAGACTCAAGATACAACACAGTATTATCATACCCTGACAACGGAACTTCTGCATCTGCTTGAGCCAAGATAGCATCATTGATTTCGTAGTCTTTGTTACGGGTTCCCTGTATGTCGCTGATAGTGGCAGGATCATATGATGCCCAAAAATCTGTATTGGTGATGTCTGTGCCAGCAGGCACATTGCCTTGTGCTTGGTAATAAGTGTTGCCGTAATTGACAATGGTATTTGAAGGATAAAAATTACCTGGATCCCAGATGTTTTCTTGCACAAGGGGCTTGTTGGTAATGGTGTTGAACTCTTGCTGGTCCTTCATTGGTGTGCATTTCACACGCCACAAGTGGGGCAACCAAGTTACTGAAAATCCTTCACTGGCGAAGTCTGCGTCTTGTATCACATAGTATCTGGGCAAGGCTCGGGGGATATTTTGATTCAGCGGATGGTAATCTTTCAAGTTGGGGATCTCAATAACATCACCGTTCATGAGTTTGCGACCAAATGTGTCAATCATGGTGTTGTAATGAAACGTCATGAATATGGTGTCGTTGTTGAGGAACAGGCCAAACTGTGTTAGGTCAAAGTCCACATCTTGTGTGTTGTAAACACCGCGCATGATATACACATCAGGATCATAAATTCTATCACGGTTCTCTAACAACAGCAAGTCCTGAATGTTCAGCACATCCACTGTTTCGTATGTGGGCTGAGTGGCATCAAAATTTCCACTTAGTGCTGAGTCATCGCCACCCGATTGTGGACCCATGTATTTGTGAATGTAGATATCCAATCCGCCCACAGTGTACATTTCACGTATGGTGCGGTCCAAAAATTGATAGTCTCTGGTGCGGTTGGGGCGGTATAGGGATAAGCGTGGCATGTTATATTTATAGCACTTTGGGTTTACATTTGCTGGGGTTGACCAATAATTGCCAAAATGCTATAATATGGACTTAACAACAAAGGAGCCAACAATGAGTGATTTAGTTACAGATTTGCACAGTGAGATGATTAACAGTGTAGCACCAAATTACAATATCAATTATGAAGCAGAGGCTCTTGCTAGTTTTGAAGCCTCAGGCGATGACTTGATGGAAGCACTTGAGACTCGGGCTACAGACTTTATTGCAGAGACAACTGGGGCAGATGTGCGTGAGGACTTGGGTGGGCTCACTGTATTTTTCCGTGGTAATACTTTGGTTGCATTTTATGATTACGAGCAATTTAAAGGGCATGTGTTCTAAAACCCTGAGCCCGCAAGGGCTTTGGGTTGACCAATAATTGCCATTCTGCTATAATTACATATAATTTAAGGAGCCCACATGAACGCAACACGAGCCGCTGTCCGGCCAATGAACCCTCGCAGTCCTGATACCAAATACACAGGACTAGAACCCACATGGCGTGTGCAACCCACAGACGATCGCACCAGCCAACTCAGTGCTGCCTTTTCGTGGTATAACTATTTTTATGGCAAGAAAGATGCTCGCGAAATGCTGGTAGCATACTTGGAGCATCATGGACGCAAAGCAGATGTCCGTGCCCTCAAAGGAGTGCCAGATTCAGCAGTTCGTTTGACCACGGCATGGTTGTGCCGCATGAGCATGGTGGGACTGGAACTCACAGACACTGAGCAAGTGAGACTAGAAGGTTACATACAAGAAATTCTAAAAGCCCGCGAACCCGAAGTAGCAGTGGTAGAAGCCGTACCTGTGGTGGTCAAGCCCAACATTCAAGATCGCCTGCGTGAAAAGGTATCAGAATGTGCTGGCGAATTGGACGGCATGTTTGATGAGTTTGTTGTAAACGGCGCCAAGATGAGTGCAGACTACAAGCCTATCACAGTTATACGTGGCTTAAATGTAGCACCGCAAATGATTTCGGACATTGCCAACTTGTGGAAACACAAACTTGCAGAATTTGAAACTGT
>Ga0114967_10000920_pt1 | contig 24740 bp, 15 predicted proteins | sample M_130628_MF_Meta_FD_92639 | JGI IMG/M metagenome (GOLD analysis project Ga0114967, IMG submission 92639) | Freshwater microbial communities from Lake Montjoie, Canada to study carbon cycling - M_130628_MF_MetaG | ecosystem: Environmental > Aquatic > Freshwater > Lake | place: Lake Montjoie...
ATAGAAATATTGAACTCTTTTTCGAATTCCATGATTAATTCCACTGTGTCTAAAGAATCCGCGCCCAAATCATTTGTGAATGAAGCCTCGTTTGTAACTTCTGCTTCATCTACACCTAATTTGTCAACGATAATTTTTTTAACTCTAATTGCGATGTCTGACATTGTAAAAAGTTTTTGATTACGCGGCAAAAATATACTTTTTGTTAAAATACTAGCCGTTTATTTAGTTTTTTGTTTTCACATTTGACAATCTCTGGGGAATACTGCTTTTTTGAGGCCATTTTGAGGCTAAAAACTGCTTAAAATGCTAACAATTGCTAACTTTTTTTGAAATAACCCCTTATTAATTGTTGGTCTTCGTAGCTAAAATGGGCTTTAGGTAGGATAAAAAAGGATTTTGGCGCAAAATAAACATGAAAAAATAAGGGACTTTCAAAAAATCGAGTCACTTCGGACCATGCCCATTCTGCCCTGCCATTGTCTGATTCTAAACTGGCTCCTGTATTGTTGAAATTAAATTGCCAGTCCTTTTTGAACATGCTGGTTTTTCTATAAAATAACCAGGGTAATAAAAACCAAAAGAATACCATCAGCACCATCCATAATAATGACCCAACAAGGAAAAGTTCGGGCCTGATTTTTTTATAAAACAATAGTACAGCAGTAATGATGGCATATACATTTACAAATAGCAATAAGCCTTTGATTTCGGATTGCTTGATAAAATGATATCGAAGTCCTTGTATCACTTGGGATTGTTGATATTGAATTTGAATAGGCATATACTAAATGTACTGTTAGATCGCAAAGATACAAAGCGCAAAGGTTTGCGCTGGGAAAATAGCTATAAAAAAGGGATTATACAACAACAATTGTTAGTAAAAATGACAAAATCACTATATTTAAAGAACGCATTGCATAAATAATAAATTATGTCTTTTAAACCAAGGTTATCCTTTTCGCAGATCATCAACATGAATGTTGGTTTCTTAGGAATCCAATACAGTTTTGGATTACAACAATCTGCAGTAAATCCTATTTATGATATGTTAGGCGCAAGTCCGGACCAAATTCCAATGCTTAACTTAGCTGGCCCCATGACAGGCTTACTCATTCAACCCATCATTGGTGCAATGAGTGATAAAACTTGGTCCCCAAGATTTGGCAGACGCAAGCCTTATTTTTTAATAGGTGCTTTATTATGTAGTATCTGTTTGTTCTTATATCCATTTAGCAGTGCCTTGTGGATGGCGGTTGGATTATTGTGGGTATTAGATGCTGCAAACAATACTGCCATGGAACCTTACAGAGCATTTATTGCAGATAAATTACCAAGCGAACAGCATGCTTCCGGATTTTTAACACAAAGCTTTTTTACAGGCTTGGGTATCACTTTAGCGAATATTTCTTTGTTTGTGTTTCAGAAAAATATTCCAGGAACCTATGGCAGTCTACCATATTGGGTATATGCCTCCTTTTTTCTAGGAAGTATTTGTTCGATTGTGACCGTTGGCTGGTCCGTATTTAAAACACCTGAGATCCCACCTACAGCGTCAGAATTAATGGCATTGAAGGCGGAAAAAATAAATGTATTTACGCCTTTCAAAGAAATTGGCAATGCCATTGGCAATATGCCTAAAGTGATGTGGCAATTAGCATTGGTCTACTTGTTTCAATGGTATGCACTTTTTTGTTATTGGCAAAACGCATCAAAAAGTATTGCAAAATCAGTTTGGAATACCACCGTCTACCAAAACAATCCAGCTTATGACGAAGCAGTGGGCTGGTCAGGATTGGTGAATGGCTGGTATAATATAATCACTTTTGTAAGTGCCTTTTTTTTACTTTGGTTGGCGAAAAAAATAAGTCCAAAAATGATTCATGTTATCTGCTTGATCATGGCAGCGGCTGGATTATTGGTATTCCCTCATATCACAGATAAAAATTTATTGTTTGTTCCAATGGCAGGATTTGGTGTGGCATGGGCGAGTATGATGGGCATTCCCTATTTATTGGTCGTGGATAAAATTCCAAAAGAAAAGTATGGGGTGTACATGGGTATCATCAACATGATGATCGTCATTCCAATGTTGATTCAAAATCTAAGCTTTGGTTATATCTTAAAACATTTCTTAAACAATGACCCAGGGAAAGCCATTAGCTTTGCGGGCGTCTTATTATTACTTGCAGCAGTAGCTACTTTGTTCATTCAAAGTTCAGGCAAGAAAGAATATAAAGATGCATAGTTGTTGAATATAGAGGATAGTAAATATTTTAAGAATCAATTGCATTGATCTAAATTAAAAGGATATGAAAGTATTGTGTATTGGAGAAGCGTTGATTGATATGATTTGTACCGACCGAGGAAGTCGACTAGCAGATGGTCAAAGTTTTTTAAAAAAAGCAGGTGGCGCTCCAGCAAATGTAGCAGCCGCTATTGCTGCATTGGGTGGCCATGTAGACATGGCTGCAAAAGTGGGCAAAGATCCTTTTGGTCAACACTTGATTGATTTACTAGCTGAAATGGGTGTGCATACAAAATGGGTCATTCAAGACCCCAATGCATTTACCACTTTTGCTTTTGTTTCTTTAATGGAGGATGGAGAGCGCGATTTTTATTTTAACAGAGGTGCCGATGGACAATTATCCATGGCTGATTTAGCAGGATTGAATTTACACGAATACGATATTGTACATTTTGGGTCTGCGACAGGATTTTTACCTGGACCTTTGCAAGCAACCTATATCGATTTGTTGAACAAAGCAAAAGAAGCGGGTGCATTAATCAGTTTTGATCCAAACTATCGACATTTATTATTTCCTAATAATACTACAAGTTTTATAACACAGTCCTGGCATTATATTGCCGCATGTGATTTCTTTAAACTAAGTGACGAGGAAGCCCTCTTAATTACTGGACTTGATACGGTGGATGCAGCAGCGGCTGCTTTAAGAACAAAAACGAATGCCGTGTTTGCCATTACACTCGGCAAAGAAGGTACTTTATTGTCCACTAGCAATGGCACTGAAATTATTTCAAGTATTCCAATTACTGCAATAGATGCAACCGGAGCGGGAGATGCTTTTGTGGGTGCCGTTTTATATCAGCTGCTTGGAACTACACCAAATGCTTTACCAACCCTGCCGATAGCAGCATGGCGCACGATGATTGCTAATGCCAATAAAGCAGGCGCAAGAACATGTGAATACATGGGCGCTATGGAAGCATTTAAACATTTAAACAATTCTATTTTCAATTCCTAAATTGCAAGTGCACTGTGAAAATGACCCCATTATATCAATTCGGTACTGACTTACTTTCGAAATACAACATTGACGCTACAAAAAAGGATAAGGATTTTAGTGAAAGATTTTTAGCGCATATAGGTGCCATCGAAAACTTATTTGACGAAGTGTATGCATACCATCCAAAAAGAAATGAAGCCTTTGAAGCACTTTTAATTACATTGATTCAGCAATACAAGGAAAGATCTAACGTCTTATTAAAAAAAGATGCAGAAAAATCCAAGCTAGGCCATTGGTACTTAAGCAATGAAATTACTGGTATGAGTTTGTATGTGGACCGCTTCTGTGAAAACATTCAAGGACTGCAAAAAAAATTGGATTACTTTAAAGAACTAGGGGTAAATTTTTTACACCTCATGCCCATCTTTGAAAGTCCAGAGGGAGAGAGTGATGGGGGTTATGCGGTATCAGATTTTAGAAAAGTAACAAGCAGATTTGGCACTTTGCAGGATGTAGAAAATCTAATTACCGACATGCATGCATCCAATATGTATTTAATGTTGGACATAGTTTTAAATCATACCTCTCACCATCATGAGTGGGCACAGAAAGCAAAGGCTGGAGATCCTTATTATCAAGATTTCTTTTATTTCTATGATCATCGAGGCATACCAGATCAATTAGATCAAACCATGCCTGAAATTTTTCCAGAATCTTCCCCAGGAAGTTTCACCTATGTCCCTGAATGTAATAAATGGGTGATGACGGTGTTTCATGATTATCAATGGGACTTAAATTTTAGCAACCCACATGTATTGGTTGCCATGATGGATACGATTTTGTTTTACGCGAACCTAGGTGTAGATATTTTACGTATAGACGCTCCTGCTTTTATTTGGAAAGAACTTGGTACCGGCTGTCAAAATCTACCCAAGGCGCATACCTTACTTAGACTCATCAAACAATGTACTCAAGTGACCAGTCCAGGTATGGCATTGTTAGGAGAAGCCATTGTTGCCCCAAATGAAATCATCAAATATTTTGGCACAGACAACTATACTGCAATCGAATGTGATGTGGCATACAACGCAACACAGATGGCATTGCAATGGGATGCGCTTGCAACAGGTGATACAAGAATCATGCTCACAGCGCAAGATGTTATTTTACAAAAGCCTTTTGGTTGCACTTGGATTTCATATACTAGATGCCATGATGATATTGGTCTTGGTTATGATGACGAGATCATTGCAAGTACTGGATTTAATCCCTATGCTCATAGAACCTATTTAAAAAATTATTATTCAGGCAGTCATGATGGATCAGTTGCAGCAGGCGCCTTATTTTCTGTCAATCCAAAAACAAATGACGCACGCATTAGTGGATCCCTCGCATCACTATGCGGATTAGAAAAAGCAATGGCCTGGAATAATGCGGTTGAAATAGAAAATGCATTGAGGAAAATTATTTTAATGCAGGCACATTCCATGTTCATGGGTGGTATCCCTATGTTGTATTATGGAGACGAAATGGCTTATACAAATGACTATAGTTATTTAAATGATCCAGGCAAAAGCTATGACAATAGGTGGATGCATCGACCTATGATAGACTGGAATAAAAATGAACAAAGGAAACAGCAAGGGAGTTTGGAATACCGCATCTTTAACGAAACAAAGCAATTGATTCAAATTAGAAAAGCAATGCCCATTTTGAGCGATTTGAAAAATATTACATGGATGACGCCTCATAATATGCATGTAGCTGGATTCGTTCGCTCTTTTGAGGATAAAAAATTATTCTGTTTATTTAATTATCAAGCTGCCGATGCTTATGTGACTTGGTATACCTTTAAAGAACATGGCATAAGACCAGTACAATTAAAAGATCATTGGACTGGCCTTACGCATCATGTTGGTCATGACAACGAACATTTTGTATTAGGAGCTTATCAATTTGCCATTTTGGAAGTCATTGATTAGAACCTGAAACTCATTCCTACATTGATACTATAATCTGCAAATGCAGCATCCCCTCTTGAGAATACACGAGTATCATTGGTTTTTAAAACATCTGGATAGCTCTGTGGTCTTTCACGTCTTAATGCCACAGGTGTATATAGGAAAAAATTATATTTCTTATACATATAGGTTACACCTGGTTCTGCAGATAAGATATTACCTGGTCTTCTAAATCCTGTGCTTTTCCCAATCAAGTCATAAGTTGGAATACACTCATACCTTAAACCTAATGAATAAGTCCATGCTTGTTTACTATAATTGAAACCAGATCGAACCATGTATTGATCTGCTACACTCATTACATTAGAGGTATACTTAATGGCTGTTGCACTAGCCACTCCACCTCTTGTTGTACTTACACCATTATTGTCTCTAGGATTGAATAAATAAAAGGCGTTGGCATAGCTACTCCATTCAGTATTAATTTGTCTAAATCCATTTAATTCAACAGTCACACCAAATCCACCATCACCTGGTTGAATAGACTGATCTACATAACCCATTCTTCGCGCGTTGGCTGCATATTGAAATTCATCCTGTGCCTTATAATTTCCAGTTGGTAATTTGATACCTAATCCTGCCATTAAATTGCCTTTTTTGTTGGCATCAGGCGCAATCAACCATCTATAGGCCGAAAGACGAATATCACCCAAGCCTCTTGCTGATGTTGCAAAACGATACGGACTTGTATTACCTAAATGCTCATATTTTGAAGTGCGCTCATAATTAACAAGTGGAATGCTAATGCCTACCATCCATTTTTCATTGATGTTTCTTGTTAAAGCAAAATCCATTGCGCTGTTATAATTAATCACTTCCGATCCTTCTTCAACTCTGTATTTTTGTTCGTCTGTGCCATTAAAATGTTTATAAGAGGTGAAGTACCTGTAATTAACATTTAAAGTCCATTTTGAACTGTCTTCTTGGTGCATACCTGCATGCTCCATGGTGCACAAGCCGCCTACTGTTCTAATGGCTACGCAGCCTTGTGCATTTGATTGATTTATAAACCCAAGGCATACTAATGCCAATAATAGGATTGATTTTTTCATGTGTTAGTTAATTTGTGATTCAGTTTACTTGAACTTAATTTTTCATTTTTAATTTGGAAACAATATAGTTTCCTAGAGCCTGCCCTTTTGCTGTACTTGTAATACAAGAATTATGAAAATGAATCCCTCCATAGAAACGTGCCAAGTTGTTTTCTTCTGCGGCATGTCTAAACGATTTGAAGCTTCTGTTTTCAATACCAAATTCTAATTCAGTAGAGTCAGTGTAAGCAAAATTATCACCATACACACTTGTCAACGCTTCTGCAGCCGAAGCGGAAATAGTAGAGTGTCCGCAAGTGTACTCAGGGAATGCCGGAGTTTGTAAAAGCGGTCTCCAGTTTGGATCAAAATATTTATTGATCACGGTCTCTGGTCGAACTGTTTTGTAGGTATATTTTGCGTCCCATGTGTGGATGAACGCATCAAATAAAGCAATTGCCGTTTTAGCATACGCATAAGCTGCAGTGTTAAAGTCAGACTTAGCTGTTTTATTCGCAATTCCCACAATACTCATCCAATGACCCGGAGGGGAGAATTTTTTGGTGCTAAACATCGCATGGCCATTTACATTCACTTTAAATGGATTGTCATCCCAGAAATTAGCAATATGCTTTTGCTCCTCCGTTAAACTATCTCCTGCATTTTTTACCATCATTACATTTTTGTAGTACTCGCTATTTTTATCTGTTACGTTAAAAGCAGGTGGTGGTATGGGTCTAAACTGACTGGCACTATCAATGGCCATTGTTCTAATCTCCGCCCAATGTGGTTCTGCTGCAGAGGCATACATAGGTGGTGTTGGCACCCATCGTCCTGGAGAATCTTTTACGGTATATCTTTCAGCGCTTCTTGTTTGTGCATAATTGTCTTTTTTACTCCATGCAATGATTGTCGTACTTACTTCCTTTGCAAATGCTTCAGATGCTTGAACCATCTTACTCGACATCCCATTTGATTTGACCAATTTTCTTAAACTATCTGTATAGTCTTGCATACTGCCTTCAGGAAAAGTCACTGCTTGACCAACAGTCGCATAGGCAACCAATGCGGCATAAGGAAAATCAATATTCGCAGTGTCTGTTGGCTGCGGCATGGCTGTTAGCCCCTTTAATTGTCCTGCTAAACTTTGATAAGTTGTTGGATTACCAGCTGCTACCACTTCATATCCTGCAATGGCTGCATAAGCATAGTTTCTAGAAGCCACAATTGGACTAAAATTATTACCCATCACCACCTGATTTAGTTCATGCACTGTATAGGCATATAAGTCAGGGTTATTGGTAATTTTTTTATAGTCATTGGATTGGTTACAAGCTGCTATTGATATTGCAAAAAGCAATACTGCAAATAATTTATTCATTTGAAATCATTAAAGGTAAAATCGAAAAACGCATAGCGGATAGGGCATATGCATGATGATAGTGCAATGCAAGGCATGACACTATTGTAAAAAAGAAAAATTAAGCAATCATTTTCGGAGGCGGACCTTGTACCGTTAAATAATTGCTTATTAAACGCGCTGCGTAACGATAACCAGTCGTTACATTCGCTGAATTCGCTGAAACTAAGTGCCAGCTATTATTTTGTGCTATATAGTCAAAGCTGATAAACTTTGCAGTAGACTTTCCAAGAGGAACAGATTTTTTGTCTGGATTCGTATTAGAAAGGTCCTGCGCTAATTTATAAAAATCTTCTCTTGCATTTTTAATATGCAAACGATCTTGGTTAGGTAATACTTTTAATTCAAGGCTGTCGTTGTAAATTCTTCTTTGTACATACTGATAAACGATGCCCTTGATGACAATCTCTCCATCCACTCTTTCGAATTGAGGATTGTTTGCGTAGTAAGGTAGATTGATTGGCGTCTTAATAGTGACTAAGTAAGCTTCGTCATAATTATTTTCTTCAATTAGATTGACTAATTGACTGGCTGCTTTTTGGTCAAAGTAATTAGATACCAATCGGTATCCAAATCCGTTAAAAAGCAAAATGCCCAAGAATAATATGGCGCCTAGTTTTTTCAATATGCTAATTTAGCGATTTTAGTCAAAATTGGGCCCTAATGAAGGGGGATTTTTGTGTAATTTTGCCCTCTCAAACAACTTTAAGCTATGCGCAAAATTATAGGGTCAATCTTGGCCATCCTTATTTTAAGCCTTGCTGCCGTGTACTTGCTTATCCCAAACCAATTGGTCATAAAAGGAAGCCAAATGGTTTACCAGCCTAGCTCAAGTTTGATAAGAGGAATGATGCAGACTTCTAAATGGTCAGAGTGGATGCCTAAAGGTATTGATCTAAAAGCAACAAGCAGTTTAGTAGCGACGATACAAACAGACCTATATCATGATGGGATTAATGTGCCAGTGGAATTTTCGATTGAAAATGGTGAAAATAAAAATTCAATCATAAGTTTTGAAACAAGCATGGATAACCAACAATGGTCTCCAATTGCGAGGGTTCAATATTTCATATTTGCAAAAGCCATTCAAAATAAACTGGATAAGGTATTGGCTGCAGCAAGTAATTATTACAATTATAGTAAAGGTGTTTACGGATTTGATATCGTAGAAACAAAAGTGAAGGATTCAAGCTTAATCACCATCGATCAAACTTTAAATGATACGCCAAACTTAGTGCAGATTTATCAGATGGTCGATCAATTAACAGCATATATCAACATTCAAAAAGGAAAAGCCAAAGGAGATCCAATGGTGAATATAACAAGGCTTGATGAAAATGAAGTGTATATACAGATTGCAATTCCAATTGAAAGAGATATGCCAGTCAATGGTCCATTTGCTATTAAGAAGATGGTTCTAGGTAACTTACTTGCAGTAAAAGTCCAAGGCGATCAATCTATAGTTTATCAAGCATTAGAAGCTACAAAGCTATATATCAATGATAAGCAGAAAACATCACCTGCAATTCCATTTATAATTTATCATACCAATCGATTATTGGAGAAAGACTCCACACAATGGAAGTCTACAATCAACTATCCCATTTATTAAGCAGGTTTATCTTAATAAATGAAATGGTTTAATTTTTGAATTGAATGAGTCTCAAGCTATCTGAATTCATACCTAATACAAATGCCGATTGTTGTTTGATTTGAATAGGCGAGATTTTTCTTACTTGGCCTTTTATACTCAAACCATTCATGGGCGCAGCACTAAAGTCTTGATTCCCAGTATTAATCAATAAGGTACCGTAATCTGCATCATACCTACCCATCTGTACATTGTTATCGTAGAAATTACCCATCATTAAAATATCCGGCCATTTGTCGCCATTCGCGTCTACTGTGACTGCGGTTTTATAAGCAGTGATTTGGGCTTCCCATGGTAATAGTTTAGCCGTAAATTCTCCTTTACCATCGTTGATGAATAAAGTATTTGCAAAATGATAGGCCTTTACAAGTTTAGATGACTTTAATTTTTCTTTCGTGAAAATATCATACAAGTTTGCCTTAGCAAAGTCTTCGGCATAAAGGAATGATTTTTTTATTTTTGGTATCTGTCTTTGTATTTCGTCCTTGTTGGCAAATGGAATTTCTTTTCCTTGTAAATAAAAAGTAATGATCTGTTCGAATTTCCCATTGTCATCAAAGTCATTGTAATACATGCTGATTGGCTCTTTTTCTGTTGCTTTCAGTCTTGTATTCAAACCAAGATTACCAGCAACAAAGTCCATGTCTCCATCTAAATCAATGTCTACCGGTAAAGTGAAATTCCACCAACCAGGCAGATTGCAAATGCTAGCTTTTGTCCATTTATTCTTTGAAGGAAATAAAACATCAATGCCGCCCCACTGATGCGTTAACAGCATTTCCATTTTACCATCCTTATTCACGTCTATTTCTGTTGCACTGGTAATGAAGCCGATGCCTGTCAAGTCTGGTGCCACAGTTGCTGTTACATTTTTAAAATGTCCGTCCCCTGTATTGTATAATACATAACTATCTGTTGGTGCGCCATAATCCATCGCTGTCACCCTGCTAGTGATCAATAAATCTAATGAGCCATCTTGATTGAAATCTCTTGCAACAATGGATGAACTTTGATTGTAGATAGGTATGGCATTGTTTAAAACACTAAACTGACCATTTGAGTTATTAAGGTATACACGTGGCATCATGTGCTTGTCTTTGCCAAAATATTCATTGCCTCCAGAACCAACAATGATATCTTGTAACCCATCCTTATTGACATCCGCAATTACAGCGCAGACATCTTCATAATTACTATCTAGTCCAAATGCTTCTTGTTTAGATAAGATGAATTTACCATTGGCTTGTTGATGGTATAATGCAGCACTAAAACCTCTTGCACCTCCAATAAAAATATCTTCAAGCCCGTCTTTATTTAAATCCCCTACCACCAATGCTGGGCCTTCTGTTGAATTCATTTGCGGAATCAACTGTTCTCTATTGAATTCTTGAAATATATTTTCTTGATGTTTAAACTGAATGCCAGAAGCTGCGGTAAGATCCTGGACTTGTTTTGTTTGTTGTGGCCAATGCTGATTAATTAAATCATAATTAAATAGTGGTAAGCCCATTTGATAACTTAGGATCAATTGCTTTTTCTTAAACTCGGCAGGATTGATTTTTTGAAAACGATTATCAGGCCAAATTAAAAAAGCCGAGTCTACTTTTGTATTCTTTAATCCAATGGATAATGGAATTTCCATACTTGATAAAAAACCTTTTACAGGAAACTTCTCATAAGTTCTAATTTCACTGGGCGTAAACAAAACCAATTTAGCACCAATGGCATTGATGTTTTTTACATCTCCTTTCAGTGTTACTACAACAGCGTGTGCAGTTGTGTCTTGATTGCTTTTATTTTCGTAAATAAAAGACTTGTCATTTACATTGTTGACGACTAAATCCAAATCGCCATCGTTGTCAAAGTCTGCATAAGCTGCACCATTTGAATAAGAAGGAGGATTATTTGTAATAGCTTTCTCTTTATCATCAAAGGACAAACCCTTTTTATTTAGAAAGAATTGATTTGGAATTTTTATTTCTGGGAAACGATCAATCAGCGCCATATCCTTCTCTCCCATTTTATTATCTCTAATTTTTTCTTGAATTTCCTGATTGGACACATAATTCACATAATCCATATCATTCATACGCTTAGGAATACCATTGGCAACAAAAATATCCTTATACCCGTCGTTATCAAAGTCCATCAACAAAGTCGCCCAAGACCAATCTGTCGCAAACATGCCAGCATACATACCCACTTCGCTGAATTTTCCATTGCGACGATTCCATTGTAAGTTATTACGCGTAAACTGGTAATCATACCCTACGGATATTTTATATTGATAGATGTCGTAGTCGTCTTCTCCTAAAGATCGCTTTAAAATATAAGGGTCTTTAGGTAGCATATCCATTGAAACAATTTCTGGGAATCCATCATTGTTTAAATCAGCCGCATCCACACCCATGGAGTATTGACTTGTATGCATCAACCTTTCCTTTTGCTCGTCTTTAAAGCTGCCGTTTTTTTGATTGATGTACAAGTAGTCGTTTTCATGAAAATCATTCCCCGCATAAATATCCACCCAGCCATCTAAATTGATATCACTCATTACCACACCCAACCCATAACTAATTGCCGTGCTATTGATCTTAGATGCTTTTGTGACGTCTTCAAAATGACCGTTGTTATTGGCAAAAATACGATCGCCAGACAATGGATCAATTGTGCCCATAAAACTTGTCCTAGGTGCAAATGTGCCGTTCTGGTGCACCGAATGATTCAATAAAAAGACATCTAAGTCGCCGTCTTGATCGTAATCAAAAAAGCTTGCTTGTGTACTAAATCCAGAAAAATCTAATCCATATTCAGCGGCTGCTTCTTTGTATTTTGGAATACCATTTTCGATTGCAACACAAATCAATAATTGATTCTTTGATACAAATTTTTCAAAATTACCTAGTCTGCAAATATAGATATCCAACATTCCATCATTATTAATGTCCACTACAGACACGCCCGTGTTCCAAGCACTATCCTGTGGAATCAGCGCTTCTTTGCTGACTTCAGTAAATTGTAATTTGCCTTTGTTTAAATACAATTGATTATCCCCCTCGTTGGAAGCAAAAAAGATATCCGCCTGTCCATCATTGTTAAAGTCACCTGTGGCTACACCTGCTCCATTGTAATAGTACATATAATGAAACATATTAAACTGCTCATTAGGATGTAATTTATTTTCAAATTGAATCCCTGTTTGATCGGCTGACAAAGCTTCAAATAAAGGTGTATCCTTAGTAGGCTGGTTACACGCAAAAAGGAGTACACTCAATGCAAAAATAATTGCACTTGGTGTAAAATTTGATACCGCTTTTCCCCAGCTTTGGATATATTTAAAAAACATACAATTATTTTAATTTCATGAATACCGGCACCTGATTGTTTCTAATAAACAATACCTTTTTTTGTGTGCCTTGTTGAAACAAGACCATATCTCTTACTTGTCCTCTAATGGCCAAGCCCGACTGCTTATCCTCCAGTACTTCTAGTATTCTTTTACCTTTATTGATTAATACCAAGCCATAATTTGCATCTAAACGTCCAAACTGTGGCAAGAATCCAAATTGGTTTCCACCCATGACTACATCTATTTTGCCATCTGCGTTAACATCTGTGGACACCATTGCATTGAGAGAAGAAAACTGTACTTCGTTTGGCAAACGCTGCACATCAAATTGACCATTCCCTTTGCCCCATGCAATGATAGAACTTGAATAGTTGTATAATTTCATGGCCGCTTTATCTACCAATTCTTTTTTAAACAATTCTTGGAAGGATTTTTTGGCATAGATCTCGTAATTCAAATTTTCTTTTTTGAGCAATGGGATTTGTTCTTGCATTTCGCCTTTTAAGAACACTGGCACATCTTTTCCATTAATTGTTCTGGTCAAAATTTTATCGATACTTTCATTGCCATCAAAATCATTAATCCAAAGTTTAACAGGCGTTGTTGGGGTTGGTTTTAAATAGCCATTCTCGCCCATATTACCAATGATTAAATCTTGGAAGCCGTCCCCATCTATATCTGCCATATGGATAGACTGCCACCAGCCATTCAGGCCTTTCAAGTTGGAAGCTTGCTCCACCATTTTGCCATTTTCAAAAGCATACATCACCGGGTACATATAATCCCCTACTACGACTAAACTTGATTGACTAGTACCAGTCATTTTACCCCAAACTGCACTAGTCACCATACCTAATTTTAAAAAGTCTGGCGCAATGGTCGAAGTCACATCTTTAAATTGTCCTTGACCATTGTTTTGATACAAAGCACTTGCAGGTGTTACCCCATATTTTAATGGTGTATTACGCGCCCCAACAAATACATCAAGGTCACCATCCAAATCATAATCAAAAGGTACCATGACGCCTGTATTGTACTCAAATACCGGGAATGCATCCATAAGATGCGTGAAATTAGCTTTACCATCATTTAAAAACAGGCGGTGATTCAATTCCCCTCTGGTAGATAAACGGTTATTGCCACCGGAACCTACCAATAAATCCATATCTCCGTCCTTATCGGCATCAAAAAACACAGCAGCAACGTCCTCATAAGATTCAAATGGCTTAAATGCACTTTGTGACTTTGGTTTAAAATCGCCGCTACTTGTTTGAAGGTAAATTTGACTGCCCTTGTTATTAGCCCCTCCAATAAATAAATCTGCAAGCCCATCACCATTGATATCTGCACTAGCCGCTTTGGGACCTTCTTGTGAGAGTATTCTTGGTATGATTCTTTCTGCATAAAAATCTACATGGTCATCCTCGGTATGTTTTTCAAAATTGCTTTTTACTTCCTCAAAAAAGGGTGCGATTTTTTCTTGTACCACAACAAATGGCTTCACAACTTGTGTCGCTTGTTCGATGTTATAAACTGTATCTAGTTTTTGAATCTTTAAAATGCTTTGCGTCAAATTTGGCCAGATCACTTGCACCGAATCAATTTTTTTAAACTGTCCTAACCCAAAGATTTGTTTATAGTCCACAGAAGACTGAAAACCTCTTGCAGGAACCACTTCCTTGCTTAAAATCTGGCCTTGAACAAATACATTGATTTTTGCACCCACTGCATTGGTATTTTGCAGTAAGCCTTTTAGTTTAAATCCAATATATCCATTCTTGATTTTTTCTCTGCTCTTATTTTTAAAAACAAAGCTTGGCATATTGTTATTGTTCACCACCATGTCTAAGTCCCCATCATTGTCTAAGTCCCCATAAGCAGCACCGTTGGAAAAACTTGGGATATCCAATCCCCAATCCTTACCCATGTCCTTAAAAGTCAAGTCTCCATTGTTTCTGAACATTTTATTTGGAATGGGCTGACTACTCATTTTTTCGATAATGCTACTGATCTCGTCTTTCTTACCAGTCAACACCATTTTTTGAATCATGGTATTGGCAAAAAAATCTATGAAATCCTGATTGGTTAAATCACGATAAATACCATTGCTCACATAGATGTCATTGTACCCATCATTGTCTGCATCAAAGATCATCTCCCCCCAACTCCAATCACTCGCTTCCACACCCGAAAAATGTGCAATTTCTTTATATTTTCCATTCTTATTGTTTAACTGCAATGAATTGTGCATGAACTGATGATAAAATCCACTAGCTACTTTTAAACGATAGATGTCAATGTTATCAAATGAGCTTGTGGTCTTTAATCTAAAATCATTGTCAGGCAACATTTCTGTTGTAAAAATATCTGGATAACCATCATTGTTGACATCCGCCATATCGGTTCCCATGGACGCAATACTATTATGTTCGGTATAAGTTTCTATTTCGTCTTTAAATGTGCCGTTTTTTTGATTGATGTATAAATAATCTCTTTCAAAAAAATCATTGGATACATAGACATCTGGCCAAGCATCCCCATTTACATCACCAATGGTTACACCTAGACCAAAACTAATGAGTGTTCCATGAATGCCAGCTTCAGCAGATACTTCTACAAATTTACCACCTTCATTTTTATACAAATGATCGCCACCGCCTTTCAAAAAATTGGCTACATCTGAATTTTCTGCTCTGATATCTCTTGCATTGGCATAGTTTAAAGTATTGACAGGGATGGGGCTATTGTTGACCATAAAACAATCCAGATCTCCATCCATATCATAATCAAAGAAAGAAGCATGGGTTGTGTAGCCATTGTTTGCTAAGCCATACGCTTCTGCACTATCCGTAAAAGTTAAATCATGGTTGTTGATGAACAATTGATTTTTACGTAGGTCTTCTTCCATCATATGTCCTGCATTGGCTACATAAATATCCAACCAACCATCGTTATTGATATCCACCATCGTCACACCAGTACTCCATTGGTCTTTTTTTGAAAAGCCTGCTTTATCAGAAATATCTTCGAATTTAAAATCACCTTTATTTAAAAATAATCTATTGGCACCTTGATTGGCCGTAAAAAAAACATCGGCTAGTCCGTCATTGTTGATATCGCCAATGCCTACACCGCCACCATTGTAAAAATTACGATACTTAAAAATATTATTCTCCTTTTCATCCGTCACCGTATTCGTAAATTGAATTCCGCTGTTTTGAACTAGTTCAAAAAGTTGCCCATCCTTTGACTTTGTACAAGCTGAGAAAAAGATGGAAACAAAAAGTAGTAAATAAATTTTTTGCATAAAATCAAGGTCTAATTGTAATGTATAAAAATACAAAAAGGCGGGCGTATACGCCCGCCTAAAATCATAATAGTTGTTTCCTGGGAGGTTTAAATTTTATAAAACTCCGGGAAACAAAAAGGCCGTGGTAAACCACGGCCTTTTCTATAATAGATAAACTATTTTAGGTAGTTCCTAGTAACCAAAGTTTTGCTTCAAATTAGGATTTGAAGATACAGCTTGGTTAGGGATAGGGTAAACTACTCTTGAAGCATCAGACTTTGAAGATCTTTCGTTTACTGGATCGTTGTACTTTCCAAAACGAACTAAATCTGGACGTCTTACAGCCTCTAAGTATAATTCACGACCTCTTTCAGCTAAGATATCGTTTAGTGTTACAGCAGTTAATGCTGCTGCGCCAGAACGAGTTCTTAAGCTGTTCACGATAGAAAGTGCAGTTTGACCGCCAGTTGCAGTACCACCTCTTACAATCGCTTCAGCTTTCATCAATAACGCATCTGCGTAACGGAAGAAAACAAAATCGTTTGTACCATTGAAATTACCATCCTTATACTCCATTGGGTATTTCATTGTTCTGATACCCTTAGATTCTGTAGAGAAGAATAAAGATACATCTGGAGTGAATACTAAGTCAGAACCAGAACGGTCTTTTACTTTCACTTTCACACCTTTATCGTACTTATATTGTTGACCAGCTAAGAAACCAGCATTGAAACCAGTTAACTCCGTGTAGCCAGCAACATCAGCTTGTCTTCTTTTATCAACATCAGGGAATGAGTTGTAAAAATCAGCAGTGGTAGTGAAACCATTCCAACCAGAGAATGTTTGGTTGTAGTGTGTTCCCATACCAGTGAAGAAGTTTACATTGATATTTCCACCTGATTGAGTAGCACCATCGCCACCTCTAGAGTAGATCATCTCAGTTGATTTTGTATAGTTGTTCCATACGAAATTATCCCAGTAGTTAGCGGATAAAGAGAATTTACCACTTGCGATGATTGCATCAACTAAAGTAATTACTTCATTCATATCTGCAGCTGCAAAAGTGAATGTAGTTGGTGTTTTAGGATCTGCTTTGTAAACAGCTTTGTTTAACATTAAACGCGCTTTCAAAAATTGAGCAGCTTGTTTAGTTGCTAAACGGCTATCAGTAATTTTAGCGTTTGAAGGCAATGCAGCAATTGCAGCATTTAGATCAGTCAAGATCCAATCAAAAGCTTCAGATCTTGTTTTTACTGCAGGTATTTTATCTGGACCATCAGTAGCAGCGCGATAAGGCACTTGACCGAAAATGTCCATTACTTGTGTTGCTAAGAAAGCTCTTAAGAACTTTGCAGCAGGTTGATCAGCAGCAGTACCACTTTCAGCAACAATAGTCGCTTTAAAAAGACCACCATTGATACCGTTCCAAGTATCGAATAATTGATTGTGTGCGCCGTCTACTGCGTGTAAATGGATTTTTCTCCAAGTACCAAAGTCATCCCAGTCAGTACCACGAGTTGGCCCTAGTAATTCGTCTGTAGAATGCTCTTGTAAAGCATACCAGTTGCCTTGGCCAATCAAAGTATTTGTTGCATCATAAACAGATGCAAGATTCGCAGATGAAGCACCACCAGCAGATGCAGCAACAACAGATTTTGAGCCAAACACTTTCTCGTCTAATTTAGAACAAGAAGCCGCACCCAAACTCACTGCGATTGCAGCGGTGTAGATGGCTGTTTGTTTGATGAAATTATTTTTCATGTGTATAATTATTTATTAATTTAAAAACGAGCGTTGATACCTAATGTGAACACACGTGCTCTTGGAGTTGCAGTATAGTCAAATCCACGAGAAGGTACACCGTTTCTAGATTTGTCCACGTTCACCTCAGGATCTAAACCAGTGTAATTAGTATATAAGCCTAAGTTTTGACCAGAAAGTGAAATATTCAAACCTTTGATGAAAGACCCTTGTTTTACGTCCACAGCATAGTTAATGCTAGCATTTGCAAAACGGATATAATCACCTTTTTCTAAGAAACGAGATGAAACGTTACCTGGGTTGATTGAATTCTCAATTGAATTCACTACCTCTTTTGTTACGTTGTGTGCAGTCTTCAAACTTCCTTTTAATAACAATGCGTTTGCTGTATTGTTGTAAACAACAAAACCAGTTACTGCATTAAAGAAGAAGCTCGCTGTAAATTTCTTATAAGAGAAATTATTTGTTAAACCTGCGTTGAATTTAGGCAATGCAGATCCTTGTAATTCATCCTTCGCACCATTTGCATATACTCCATTTCCAAAAGCATCGAATCTTAAGAAAGTAGGCATCACGAAAGTGAATAAAGGAGAACCATCACGGATAGTTTGAGCATAAGCACCAGATAAACCTTGTCCAGAAACTTCACCTGTGTTTACCACAGTAGATCCGAATCCTTCAACGTTGTTCTTTAAGAAAGACATGTTATAATTCACATCCCATCCAAATGCACCTCTGTAAGCAGGACGCACTAATTGATAGTCTAATCCAAATTCCCATCCTTTATTCGTTACAGTACCAGGCAAATTCACCCAACGATCAGCAGAAGCTGCTGGTTGAGGGTAACTGATCAAGAACAATAAATCTTGCGTAGACTTATTGAAATAATCAACTGTACCGTTTAATCTTCCGTTGAACATAGAGAAATCAACACCAACACCTTGTGTTGTTGTTTGTTCCCATTTCAAATTAGAATTAGAGTTTGTATATACACTTTTACTACCATTGAAATCAGTTTGTTGTATAGCTAAAGAAGCATAAGCTGGGAACTCTTGGTTACCAGTGATACCATAGTTCAATCTCATGTCAAAATTAGAGAAGATTTTACCCAAAGTATTTTGAGCAAATTTTTCTTCTAATACTCTCCACTTGAAACCAAATGCAGGGAAAGTACCGTATTTGTTACCAGAGCTGAATTTAGAAGATCCATCTATTCTCACCAATGCAGATAAGATATACTTGTCTTTCATTGTGTAGTTTAAACGAGAGAAATAAGACTGTAATTCAACTTGCGTACTATCTCCATATACATCCGTTACACCACCAGTGTACTCTTTATAGTTTGTTAGCATTTTAGTTGCACCAGCAGTTTGCCATCTTTGAGATGCTCTATAATAGTCAGTTGTCTTTTGATAAGAGAAGGCAGCTAAAGCTTGTAAGTTATTGCCGTTCTTGAAAGTCTTATCATAGTTTAAAGTATGTTCAATCAAATTAGAAGATTGATCTAAGAATTGTTGAGCAGCTCTACCAACCTTACGTGCAAAATCAGATGTTGAATAGTTCTTACCACGAACATTGATTTGACCTTGGATATAAGCACCTGGTAAACGAGGGTCAACAAAAGTTAAACGCTCAGAAGCACCATTCTCCATACCTATGATTGCCTTATAAGTTAAGTTGTCTGTGATCTTATATGATAAAGACACATTCGCTAATAATTTATTATAAGTATCATTGTCCTTGTAACCTTCTAAGATTGCAGTAGGGTTTCTATTTCCATCTTGGTTATCAAACCAAGTTCCATCTGCATTGTATACTGGGAAAGTTGGATTGTAAGAAATCATTGCACCAATCAAAGAACCTTGGTAACCTGCATTATTTGTAACCTGTGCGTAGCTGTTTTTAACCATTGATTGGTTTGCAGTAATGTCTAATTTTAATTTAGAAGTCAATTGATTAGAATATTTCAAACCAAAAGTGAAACGCTTTAATCCTTGTGTTTTAACGATACCTTCTTGATTATCGTAAGAACCATTCAATTTCAAAGAAGACTTTGAATTTGAGAAGCCCCAACCTAAGTTGTAACTATTAGATACAGCAGTTTGGAAAACTTGATCCTGCCAATCTGTGTTATAACCTTTATCGTTAGAACCTACACCAGATGCATCAATTCCTGCATCTTGTAAAGTCTTTTTGATACCATAAATAAACTCCTGAGGACTAGCTAAATCATAACGACTAGCAATAGTTGAAACAGAAGTAGTTGCATTGAAAGTTAAGCTAGGCTTACCTTTACCAGACTTAGTTGTAATTAAGACAACACCATTTGCTCCTCTAGCACCGTAGATCGCTGCAGAAGAGGCATCCTTTAAGATAGAGATGTTCTCAATATCGTTAGGATTCAAAAATGATAATGGGTTTCTAGCAGTGGTACCACCTTCAACTGAGATAGCACTACCTACTGTACCGCCACCATATAAAGGCACACCATCCACTACATACAATGGGTTGTTGTTACTTCTTACAGAAGAAGTACCTCTGATAGTGATGTTGATCGCACCTCCTGGTTCACCAGAATTAGATGTAACATTCACACCAGCAACACGACCTTGTAGTAATTGCTCTGGAGAAGAGATCACCCCTTTGTTAAAGGATTTCTCACTCAAAGAAACAACTGCACCAGTCGCATCTTTTACTTTTTTAGTACCATAACCAACAACAACAACTTCATTCAATTGCTCACTTGTTTGATTTAATGATACCATTACGTTTCCTTCTGCAGCTACTTCTCTAGAAGAATAACCTACAGTTGAAACAACTAATTTTGTTACAGAAGAAGGCACAGTAATTGCAAAAGTTCCATCAGCTGCTGTTTTAGCACCTGTTGAGGTTCCTTTAGCAACAACAGAAGCTGCTGCGATTGGAGAACCGTCTTTTGCATCTAATACCTTACCTGTAACTGTTTTGTTCTGTGCTTGTGCATTTAATGCAAGCAAGCCAAGGAACAGTCCTACAAAAGAGGACTTAACAATTTTTGAAAAATTCATAATTGGCAGTTTATTGGTTTAATAAGCAGCTACAAAATACACATTTTTGATATGAAACAAATCTTTTGTTAAATAATTTTTAACTTTTGGGCATATCGAATTACAAATGTTAGTTTTTAGCCCTTTTTCTTGGCTTTAATATCCTCTACAAATCAATCATAGCTTGGTTTATTGAGAATAGTACATTCTAGTCCTTACTCATAGAAATGATTCTATATTAAAAAAATAGCTAATTTACGCAAACGTTTGCGGTAAATTTTGTGTTAATTTTCCTTAAATTGAACTTTGTAAAGATTACTTGTTATGACAAATACCACCCTCAAATTATTGGCGCAACAATTGCAGCTCAGTATTTCCACGGTATCTAGGGCATTGAAAGACCATCCAGATATTTCAACAGCCACAAAAGAGAAAGTCCATGCACTGGCAAATAGTCTTGACTATGAACCAAATGCGTATGCAATTCAATTAAGAACACAGAGTAGCAAAATATTTGGCGTGATCGTTCCCGCAATTGCCAATTTATTCTATGATAGTTTTATTGCCGCGATAGAAGAAGAAAGTAGAAAAAATGGATATGCGTTGATGATCTTGCAATCAAGTAACAATACTGAAAATGAATTAAACAACTTAAAGATTTTTAGACAGAACCGTGTTTCTGGGGTTTTTGCATGTTTATCTGCACATACACCTAATTTAGAAGTGTATGAGAAAATGAGTGACAGGGATATTCCAGTTGTCTTTTTTGATATCGTTCCAAAAGATAATAAATATACTAAAGTAAGAATGGCGGATGAAAGATGTGCCGTTATTGCAGCAGAAAATATTATTCAAAGAGGAGCAAAACGCGTACTAGCATTATTTGGTGACCCTGGTTTATCTATCAGTCAAAAACGAAAGCAAGCCTTTCAACAATTCATGGAAAAATATGCGCCTAAAACGCATTGCACTTATGAACATACCAATAGCTCTTTAGAAGCAGAAGCTGCATTTAAAAAACATCTAAGCAAAATTCAAAGATTTGATACCGTATTTGCTATGACAGACGAGATTTTAATAGGTGTGATGAAAGCGATTCAGGCGCTGAACATTAAGGTGCCAAAAGAGATGGGTGTCATTAGTATAAGTAATGGTTTTATTCCAAGTTTATACCATCCCAATATTAGTTATGTAGAAACAAGTGGTTACGAATTGGGTAAATTGGCATTCGTACAAATGCTTGCAAATTTAAAAGGTGGAAAAACATTATCTGAATTAACAGTGGATGCAAGATTTATAGAAGGCGGTTCTATGTAAACCATTGCTCGATTGTAATTGGTCTTTATTTACCAATACAAAACTTAGAAAAAATAAAATCCAACTGGTCTTCGTTGGTGATCTCCCCCGTAATAGTACCTAGGTAATGAAGTGCTTGGCGTATATCCAATGCCAATAAATCGACAGTCACATTTTGTATTATTCCTGTTTCAATATCATTCAACGCAAGCATTAATTTTTTTAAAGAAGCCACATGCCTTGCATTGGTTACAATAGTGCCTTCTTTATTCAATGCATCGCCGACCACTTTTTGATTCAAGGCATTTTCCAATGCAAGTATATTTTTTTTATTTTTAGCAGAGATAAAAAGCACTTCTTTAAATGCAGGATCGGCTTGAATGGCTTGATTGACTGCAAGGTCAATTTTATTTCCAACTAAAATTAATTTATCCTTAGCTACGCCAATCTCGGATTGCCATGCTTGCATATCTGATAAGGTATGTGAACTTGCATCAAATAAAGCAATGATAATATCTGCTTCTTGCATTTTTTCCCTACTTTTTTCGATACCCATTTGTTCAATGGAATCATCCGTTTGCGTTCTAATACCTGCTGTATCAATTAATTTATATAATACACCTTGTATATTTAAATATTCTTCGACCGTGTCTCGAGTGGTTCCAGGAATAGCACTCACCAATGCCCGACTTTCATTTAACATCGTATTTAAAAGCGTAGATTTTCCTGCATTGGGTTTTCCAACAATCGCGACTTGCACGCCGTTTTTAATCACATTACCTAACTTAAATGAGTCATACAATGCTTGGGTTTTCAATTGCAAATGTTGAACTAAAATTTCGAGTTCTTTTTTATTGGCAAAAGCCACATCCTCTTGTGAGAAATCTAATTCTAATTCGATCAACGCCGAAAACTTAATTAATTTTTCACGCATTAACTGCAGATCATTAGAGAAGCCGCCTTTTAAATTATGCAATGCAGTTTTTCTTGCTGCCTCTGTATTGCTAGCAATTAAATCGGCCACCGCTTCGGCTTGGGTTAAATCTAATTTTGCATTTAAGAAAGCACGTTGTGTAAACTCACCAGGCTTGGCCATCCTCGCACCTTTTTCAATCATCAATTGTAAAATTGAATCCTGAATAAACGGAGAACCATGGCATGAAATTTCTACTACTTCTTCGCCTGTATAAGATTTTGGGGCTCTGTAAATACTTGCTACCACTTCATCTAATACCATTCCCTTGTCTACCAATTTTCCAAAATGAACCGTATGGGATGCTTGCTTGGTTAAATCTTTTTTTTCGAATACTGCATTGACAATCTGAATCGCTGCTGGACCACTCAGTCTTATCACCGCGATGGCGCCTAATCCAGGTGCTGTAGCGAGTGCTACTATGGTATCATTCCAGTTACTTAATGTGCTTTGCATGGATGCAAAATTACACAAAAAAGGCTCCCAATCGGGAGCCTTTTTATATTGAATCAGATTGAATCTTAGTCTTCAGAAACCATGAAAACAATAGCTTGTCTTTGTCTGTAAATTACATTACGTCCATTTTGAACAGCTGGTTTCCATTTTGGTCCTCTTTGAATTACACGAACTGCTTCTTCTTTCGTACCATAACCAGGATCATTCTCTGCTTTTACATCAGAAATTGAACCATCCTTAGATACGATGAAAGAAACCGTTACAGAGTATTTTCCAGTAGGTGCACCATTTTCAACTGGTAAGTCTCTATTCAAGGTACGCTCTAGGTATCTTACCCATCCACCTTGTCCACCAGGGAACTCAGCTTGGATTTGAACCGAAGTGAATAGCCTGTCATAGTCTTCGTCTTTTGGAGCTTCTACAGCACCAGTACTTTGCTCCACAGGAGCTACCAATCCATCATCTTTGGTACCTTCTTGGTTAAATGTACTGATCTTAGTTTCCTCCAATTTCTCAACTTCCTTGATTTCATCTTCTTCTTTCACTTCCTCGTCTTTTACAATTTTCGGAGGGGTGAATTTAGTTACTTCAACTTTAGGAGGTTCTTGTTTTGGTGGCGGTGGTGGTGGAGGTTCAGGCTTTTTTTCATCTTGATTTACATTCTCTAAAGATAAATCTACCGCAATCACTTCTACTTTATCATTCTTAATTGAATTGGATAAAATTACACCAGCAGACAATGCTGCAACCACAAGGAACATCCCGTAAAGACCATATCTCAAACGCTTATCATACGTTTTACGTAATTCATAAGCGCCATAAGCTTTATTCTTGCCTTCGAAAAGGATATCAAGAAAATCGGCGGTTAATATTTTATTTATGTCCATGTTTAATGCTTTTAATTACTTGCCGAAGTTTGTGAACTTGCATCAGAAATTTTTACCAACTGGGATTCCCCGTCAGAAATATCTACTAATGCATATTTTTTTACAACGTTAATTGCCATTTCATCCAAGATGTCTATTAGATTTTTGTAATTGCACTCAGCACCAGGTTTGATCACGACTACGAAATCCTTATATGGGTTTTCGGTATCTCTTGATCTACTTCTAACGTCTGCTTTCTTTTTCAAAATCACATCACGGATGGAGTTCTCGCCATTATAAGAGGCTGAAAGAAAATTAGAACCATCTGGTTTTAATTGACCTTCATAATAATA
>Ga0114967_10000921_pt1 | contig 24728 bp, 14 predicted proteins | sample M_130628_MF_Meta_FD_92639 | JGI IMG/M metagenome (GOLD analysis project Ga0114967, IMG submission 92639) | Freshwater microbial communities from Lake Montjoie, Canada to study carbon cycling - M_130628_MF_MetaG | ecosystem: Environmental > Aquatic > Freshwater > Lake | place: Lake Montjoie...
CATGCCCTCTTCGACCATTGATCCGGTCGAGAGATCCATTCCGTAGCAGAGCCGGCAAACACCCAGCGTTGCCTCGCAGGTCAGAGGGCTGCGCACCTGGATCTTTTCCAGTCCCAGTTCCTCGATCTGACGTGCCACCTTCGGGGTGATCAGGTCATCCTCGCGGACAACCACTTCATCAGTGATGGGGTTGTCAATGTTGGACCGGCTCACGCGGCCGCGGATGCTATCGGCCAGACTCACCTCCACCTTTTCGCCGCGATAGATGACGGTCTTGGTGATGCCCTGCGACGTGCCGCAGTCGTGCATCGTAACCACCACATTTTGGGCGACGTCGGCGAGCTTGCGCGTCAGGTAGCCCGAGTCGGCCGTCTTGAGGGCCGTATCGGCAAGTCCCTTGCGGGCACCGTGGGTGGAGCTGAAGTATTCCAGCACCGTCAGCCCTTCACGGAAGTTGGCCTTGATCGGCGTCTCGATGATCTTGCCCGATGGCTTGGCCATCAAGCCGCGCATACCTGCCAGCTGGCGAATCTGCTCCACACCGCCTCGGGCACCGGAGTGGGCCATCAGGAAAATCGGGTTGACGTAGCCGGCACGCCGCGTTTCTTTTTGGTCTGTATCCAGCTCCAGGTCCTGCATCATGTCCTTTGTGATCTGCTCGCGAGCGTGCGTCCAGGCGTCAAGAACCTGGTTGTAGCGTTCGCCGTCGGTGATCACGCCGCGCTGGTAGAGCTTCATGATTTTCATGACGGTCTTTTCCGCGTCGCCAATGACCTTCGTCTTGTTGGCAGGCGTGATGAGATCGTCGGTCGCGAACGAGAGTCCGCTCTTGGTGCTCCACTTGAACCCGGTGCGGTTCATGTCATCGAGGAGGTCGATCGTCCGCCGCCGACCGAGGGCTTGGTAGCAGTCGGAAATAACCCGGGCGAGCTCGCTCGACCGCATCGGGATGTTGTAAAAGAGCATCCCTTCTGGAAGGACTGCGTTGAACAGTACGCGGCCGGCTGTCGTCTCGATGATCGTGCCGGGCTTCGACTGCGTCATGTCCTCCATCTTCAGTCGCCGGTTCTCCGACAGCTGGAACTTGATCTTCGCGTGCGTGTCGACCTCGCCGAGGGAATGAGCGATCTCCACCTCCTCGACGTTGCGGAAGACGCGGGTCTTCTTCCAGCCCACGTTGGAAAATTCACCCTTACGGCCGGGGATGAGCATGGTGAGGTAGTAGCATCCCATCACCACGTCCTGAGACGGGCTGATGATCGGCGCACCGTTGGCGGGGCTGAAGATGTTGTTGGTCGACAGCATCAGCGTGTGGGCCTCGACCTGAGCCTCGATCGAGAGCGGCAGATGCACCGCCATCTGGTCACCGTCGAAGTCGGCGTTGAACCCCTTGCAGACGAGTGGATGGAGCTTAATGGCATTGCCCTCAACCAAAATCGGCTCAAACGCCTGAATGCCCATTCGGTGCAGCGTGGGGGCACGGTTGAGCAGCACCGGGTGGTTGCGGATCACCTCTTCGAGGATGTCCCACACTTCAGCATCCTTGCGCTCCAGCATCTTCTTCGCGCTCTTGATGGTGTCGGCATGGCCGAGTTCCTTCAGTCGCCGAATGATGAAAGGCTGATAGAGCTCAAGCGCGATCTTCTTGGGGAGGCCGCACTGGTGGAGCCGGAGGGTCGGCCCGACCACGATCACGCTCCGCGCCGAGTAATCAACGCGCTTGCCGAGCAGGTTCTCGCGGAAGCGGCCCTGCTTTCCCTTGATCATGTCTGTGAGGCTCTTGAGCGGACGGTTGCTGGAAGCCAGCACCGGCCGCTTGCAGCGGTTGTTGTCGAAGAGGGCGTCGACCGATTGCTGCAGCATCCGCTTCTCATTGCGGATGATCACCTCGGGGGCGTTGAGATCGACCAGTTTCTTCAACCGGTTGTTGCGATTGATAATGCGCCGGTAGAGATCGTTGAGATCGCTGGTGGCGAAGTTGCCGGAATCGAGCATCACCAGCGGACGCAGGTCGGGGGGGATGACTGGAATCACATCCAGCACCATCCACTCCGGCTTGTTTTCGCTGTCGCGGATCGCTTCGACAATCTTGAGGCGGTTGACGAGGTCCTTCTTCTTCTGCTTCGACCCGGTGGTGTTGAGTTCCTCACGCAGTTCCTTGGAGAGCGTGACAAGATCAAGGCCCAGCAGCAGTTTACGAACAGCCTCGGCGCCCATTTCGGCCTCGAAGCCGTTGTCGCCGTAGGTGGCGCGGGCCTCCCGATATTCTTCCTCAGTCAGGAGTTGCTGCCGCTTCAGCGGCGTGTCCTTCGAATCGAGAACCACATAGTCCTGGAAGTAGATCACCTTCTCCAGGCTCGAGGTCTTCATATCGAGCAGCGCGCCCAACCGGCTGGGCATCGCCTTGAAGAACCAGATATGAACGACGGGCGCCGCCAGTTCGATGTGCCCCATGCGCTTGCGGCGAACCCGGCTGTGCGTAACCTTCACGCCGCAGCGATCGCAGATCATGCCCTTATATTTCATCCCGCGATACTTGCCGCAGGAGCATTCCCAATCCTTCTCCGGTCCGAAGATTTTCTCGCACATCAAGCCATCCTTTTCGGGACGGTAGGTGCGGTAATTGATCGTTTCGGGCTTTTTGACCTCGCCAAACGACCAACTGCGGATGTCGTGTGGACGGGCCAGACTGATCTTGACGGCCGAGTAGTCGTTGACGCGATCGTAGGTGGATTCACCGATGCTCACGAGACGTCTCCTTCAGAGAAACCTGGCTTGGGAAGAAACCGGGCGTAGAGGATGGAAATGATGGATGCGGTACTGGGAGAGAAACTGCGTTCGATCGTTGGCGGGCCAACCGCCTGACAATTCCGAGCGGGGCGTGAGGGCGTCACACCCGACGTTTCTCCAGCGACATGTTCAGGGCCAGACCGCGGATTTCATTGGTGAGTACGTCAAAGCTGGCGGGAGTACCGGCCTCCAGTGTGTTCTCGCCCTTGACCATGCTCTCGTAAATCTTGGTACGTCCTTCGACGTCGTCGCTCTTCACGGTGAGCAGTTCCTGCAGGATGTAGGCTGCTCCGTAGGCCTCCAGAGCCCACACTTCCATCTCGCCGAAACGCTGGCCACCGAAGCGAGCCTTGCCGCCGAGCGGTTGTTGCGTGATGAGCGAATAGGGGCCGGTGGAGCGGGCATGCACCTTGTCGTCGACGAGGTGGTGCAACTTGAGCATGTAGATGTAACCGACTGTTGTTTCCTGCTCGAGCCGCTCGCCGGTGCGTCCATCGTGCAATTGTGCCTTCCCATGCCTGGGAAGGCCTGCGGTAACGAGAAGGTCGTTGATTTCCGTCTCGCTCGCCCCGTCGAACACCGGCGTTACAGCCTGGAAGCCCAGCAGCATGCCGGCCCAGCCGAGATGCGTTTCCAGGATTTGACCCACGTTCATCCGGCTCGGCACGCCCAGCGGATTGAGAAGAATCTGCACCGGTGTGCCATCGGCGAGGAACGGCATGTCTTCTTTGGGCAGGATCTTGGCGATCACACCCTTGTTGCCGTGCCGACCGGCCATCTTGTCGCCCACGCTGATGGCCCGCTTGGCCGCCACGTAGACCTTCACCATCTGCAGCACACCGGGACGCAGTTCATCCCCCCGCTTCATGCTATTGAGCCGACGCTCGCGGGCGTCGATTGCCTCATCCACTGCAGGCCACATCGACTTATAGAGCTTATCGATCTCGGTTTTGCGCTGCGGTGACCGCACGTCGAGTTCATCGGGCTTGAAAGCTGCGGCCCGGTCGGCGACCACTTTGTGTTCCTGGTCGCGGACCAGCGGACTGCCGTCGGTGCCAGTCAGAGGCTTCTGAAGAACCTCCTCCATCTGCGAGACCATGGCGCTGAAGGCCTCGGCAATCTGGAGGTTTCCCTGGTTCTCAGCTTCCTTGAGTTGCTTCTCAAATTCGCGGCGCTCGTCTTCCGACAGGCTCATGCGCCTGGAAAACTTTTCGGCAGCGATCACGATTCCCTCGACACCGGAGGGGACTTCGAGCGAATCATTCTTCACGTCTTCGCCAGCCCGGCCGAAGATGGCGTGCAGCAACTTTTCCTCTGGCGTCAGCTCAGTCTTGCTCTTGGGGGAGACCTTGCCAACAAGGATGTCGCCAGGACGGACGTAGGTTCCAATGCGCACGATGCCCGTCTCGTCAAGATTATGCAGAGCCCTTTCGCCAACATTGGGGATGTCGCGGGTGAACTCCTCGCGGCCGAGTTTGGTATCGCGGATCTCGATGTCGTATTCCTCGATGTGGATCGAGGTGTAGACGTCATTCTCCACCAGTTCTTCGCTGATGATGATGGCGTCTTCGAAATTGAAACCATCCCAGGCCATGAAGCCCACCAAGACGTTGCGCCCGAGGGCCAGCTCGCCCTTGTAGATCCCGGCGCCGTCAGCAAGCACTTCGTTTTTCTCGACCTTCTGGCCGAGCTGCACGATTGGCTTCTGGTTTTGGCAGGTTCGTTCGTTCAGGCCGACATACTTGCGGAGCTTGTAAATATCAATTCCGCCGCTCCCTGAAGCGGGCGAAACCTCAATCCGCTCGGCATCGACGTAGGTGACAACGCCCTTCTTTGCGGCCCGCACGATGAGTCCGGAGTTGGCGGCCACATCCCGTTCCATTCCAGTGGCCACGATTGGTGGTTCGGTGACCAGCAGCGGCACGGCCTGACGCTGCATGTTGGATCCCATGAGAGCCCGATTGGCGTCGTCATGCTCCAGAAACGGAATCAGCCCGGCAGAAACACCCACCATCTGACTCGGCGCGACGTCGATGTACTGGATTTCCTCGGCTGGCACGAGCACGAAGTCCCCCTTGCGGCGGGCAATGATCGAGTCGCCAACAATCTTGCCATCCTCCACGGCGGCATCAGCCGGAGCCAAGGTGGCATCGTGCTCTTCGTCAGCCCGCAGCCACACGACATCGTCGGTGAGCCGGCACTTCGAAACCTTCCGGTACGGCGTTACGAGAAACCCGTAAGAGTCGACGCCGGAGTAGATGGCCAGACTCGAAATCAGGCCGATGTTGGTGCCTTCCGGCGTTTCGATCGGACAGATTCGGCCGTAATGGGAAATGTGCACGTCGCGCACCTCAAAGCCCGCACGCTTGCGGTTGAGTCCGCCAGGGCCGAGCGCCGAAAGCCGTCGTTCGTGCGTCAGCATGGAAAGCGCGTTGGTCTGATCGACCACCTGAGAGAGTTCGCCGCGGCCGAAGAAATATTCGATCGCCGCCGAGATGCTCTTGGGATTGATCAGCGATCGCGGCGACATCTCCGCGACGTCCTTGAGGCTCATCCGCTCCTGCACCGTGCGACGCAGCTTGAGAAAGCCCTTGCGCAGTTCGTCGCTGGCCAGTTCGTCGATGGTGCGAAGACGCCGATTGCCGAGGTGATCGATGTCGTCGACCTCAACAGCACTTTCGCCGTCGCTGAGTTGCAGCATGTATTTGATGGCCGCGATCAGGTCATCGGGACGCAGCGTCATCTCCGTTTCGGGAACCGTCAGCCCCAGCTTGCGGTTGATGCGAAAACGGCCAACCCTCCCGAGACGGTAGCGGTTGGTGTCCTTGAACTTTTCGTCGAAAAGGGAACGGGCCTTATCGAGGGCAGGGGGGTTGCCCGGCCGCAGGCGCTGGTAGATCCGGACCAGAGCGTCTTCGTGGCTGGGAGCCACCGCCGTGCGTCGCTTCGATTCGTCGGCATCTTCCTTGAGGCTGTTCATGATGAGAGGAACCTTCTGTTCCTCCATCAATTCCACAGCTTTCAGCCCCGAGGTGCAGATCAGCTCCGCGGCGTCGTGGGAGATCTTGGTGCCGGCATCGACGATAATCTCGCCGGCCCGCTCGCTCTCCTTGGGGTAGACGATGTCGTCGGCGGCGATCTTGCCTTCCAGCTTGACGACGCTCCGGCCACCGCTGACCTTTTCGACGGTCACTTTGTAGAAGAGCTTGAGGATCTCGCTGTCGTGGGAATACCGTGGGTCCATGGCCCGCAGGAGGGTCAGAGCGGAGAATTTACCGCTCTGATCGATGCGAACCTGGAGCGTGTCTTTCTTGGAGACATTGAGCTCGATCCAGCTGCCGCGTTCGGGAATGATCCGGCAGTTGTAGGTCTTGCGATCGGTCGATTCAGTGTCCGAGACAAAGTCGATACCGGGCGAACGATGCAACTGGCTGACCACCACGCGTTCGGCACCGTTGATGATGAACTCACCACCGCCGAGCATGATCGGGATATCGCCGAGATAGACCTCTTCCTCCATCGGTTGCTCGCGTGTCAGCCGCAGCCAGACACGCAAGGGGCGGCCATATGTCAGGCGGAGTTGCCGGCATTCGTCCGGATCGTAGCGGGGCTTGCCCAGTTCGTAGCGGACATATTCCAGCTTGACGGTCTGGTCGTAACTTTCGATCGGAAAAATCTCGCGCAGAACCCCCTCAATCCCCTCGTCCTTGCGTTTGTTGGGCGCAACGTCGTATTGGAGGAAACGATCGTAGAACCTAGTCTGGATTTCTGTCAGATCGGGGATGGCATGGCTGGTACGCCGGCTGCCGAAGTGGCGAATCTCGGTGGGCTGAAGGCGGCGGACGGCGCGAGTTGCCATAGAAAAGAATCTCCCGTGGAGTCCCAGTCAGAACGAAAGCCGAAGACCAGAGGCAGGCAGCAATAAACGAATCGAACAGCGGCCCACTCGGGGAGCGAACGAGCTGTGGCGAAAACGAGGAGGAGACGACGGCAGAAAATTATGAGCAGGGCCGCGAACGACCGAAAACGAAGCAGGTCCGGTCACTTTTTCTCGACATCAGTTTATGAAAGCAGTATCGAAAGCAGGACAGGACCGGCCAGAGGCCAGTTCCCCGCACGCCAACACGCACCGCACACCAAAGGCGATCCTTTGGCGAGCGATTCGGTCGGCGTTCGATACTTCTCAACCAAGCGACTCGATGACAAGCACGAAACCAGCCACGACATTCCACACATCCACAGGCAGGCCCTCGGGAATACGCATGTCGTGCACCGGGAAAGACGCACCTCGGGCACAAAAACACCAGCCGTAAAATCCATGCAAATACTATACCAACTGGCGGCTGAGAGACAAAGCTCCCCGCCGCCAGTCGGTTGTTTTCGCACTTTTTTTACTTGATGGTGACCTTGGCCTTGGCTTCTTCCAGCTCTTTCTTGAGCTTCTCGGCATCCGCCTTGGAGATACCTTCCTTGACCTTCGCAGGCACAGCTTCGACCAGATCCTTGGCCTCTTTCAGACCCAGGCCGGTGGCGGCGCGGACGACCTTGATCACGCCGATCTTGTTGTCACCGAAGTTCTCGAGGATAACGTCGAATTCGGTTTTTTCAGCGGCAGGTTCGCCGCCGCCAGCCCCTGCTCCAGGTGCCGCCATCATGACGGCCCCACCGGCAGCCGGCTTGATCCCGTGGACTTCATCGAGATAGTCCGACAGTTCCTTGGCAGCCTTGAGGGTCAGCTGCACGATACGGTCGCCAAGATCCTTGGTTTCCGTTGTGAATTCACGCGTTGCTTCAGCCGTAGACATTGCTCGAGATCCTTTCCCTTCAGAATATGATCCACAGCGGACGCCGTAGATCTGGTGATTTGTGCTTGAAAAACGTCTTTTCAGTGCGGTTTCCGCAGGAAGGTCGCGGGGCCGGAAGGACGGTTTTCAAATTTGCGAACCAAATGTCATACCACGAAAACCGGCCAAGTGAAGACCGGCTACAAAAAAACGGGGATAACGCGGGTTAGGCGGCAGGAACCTCTCCTTCGGCGGCCTTTTCGAGGTCGTCGACGCGGGAGGAAATCTGGCCAGCAAGCAGGCCTCCAGCACTTCCGATTTGGCTGGAAAGCTTCGCCCCCATCGAGGAAATCTGCCCCGAGAGGATCGACAGCTGTTCGGCCCGACTGGGCCATTTGGCCACCGCCTTGACCTCGCTGGCATCCATGCGAGCCCCTTCCAGGGCCCCGCCGCGAAACTCAAAGCCAGCGTACTCCTTGGCCCCACTGACGCGATCGAGTTCCTTCGCCAGATCGACAACGTCCTCGCCGCCCCAAGCAATGGCGAGCATTCCCTCGGTCGTGCCGAAGGCGGGGGCGAGGGGGGTGTTGAGCGTGGCCCGCCGGGCCAGGCTGTTTTTCACCAGCTGGAGATGGATTTTTTTCTTGCGGAGCGACTGCCTCAGCTGCGTTGTTTTCTGGCCGTCCAGCCGCCCCAGGCTGACGACGATCAGCTCGTTGACGTTGGTGAGGCGCTGCTTGAGGTCGTCGACCAGCATGTTCTTGACGAGTTTGCTCATGACTGTAAGGGCCTGCTCAATGGGAAGGCGAAATGGCCGATTTTCGGACAGCTCGCGGGAAAGTGAAGGTTTGGATCGGTGGGAGATTCTCAGGCCGCAATCATCACGCCCGGAGTCATGGTGAGGGAGATGGAGATACTCTTGACGTACTGCCCGCGGACGCTGTTGGGCTGCAGCGACATGATGTAATCGATGAAGGCGCGGATGTTTTCCGCGATCTTGGTCGAATCAAAGCTGCTCTTGCCCACAACGGCATGGACGATACCGGTGGGGTCGTTGCGAAACTCCACCTTTCCCGCCTTGTACTCGCTGACGGTCTTGCGGATATCTGCCGTCACAGTTCCGGCGCGTGGGCTGGGCATCAGGCCCCGGGGCCCGAGCACTTTTCCGAGCGGGCCGACGAGTCCCATCATGTCGGGAGCGGCGATGCAGACGTCGAAATCGGTCCAGCCTTCTTTGATTTTCTTGGCCAGTTCATCAGCACCCACCTCCTCGGCGCCGGCTGCCCGCGCGTCGTCGGCCATGTTCCCCTTGGCGAACACCACGACCCGCTTCGATTTGCCGATTCCATGGGGCAGCACCAGCGAGCCTCGGACGATCTGATCGGCTTGCTTGGGATCAATCCCCAGACGCATGTGGATTTCCACGGACTGGTCGAATTTGGGGGGTGGAAAGCTCTTCAGCAGCGCCACAGCATCGGCGATGGGCATAGGGGCTTCAGATTCGGGCTTCTTCGCGAGCATAGCCCGCATGCGTTTCGTGACGGCCACGGCTGGGATCCTGTGGAAGTTCTGGGGAAAGGTTTGAAAACGAGTGAAAACGTGTTGCTGTTGTCTGAGGCCCGATTCGTCCAGTGAAAAGCCAGACGCCTGGGGGAGGACTGAGTCACCGTTGCGGTGGCTCAGCCTTCAACGGTGATTCCCATGCTGCGGGCGGTTCCCTCAACCATCCGCCTGGCGTGCTCGGCATCGCGGGCGTTGAGATCGGCGTTTTTGAGCCGCACGATCTCGTCGACCTGAGCCATGGTCACCTTGCCGACCTTGTCTTTATTCGGCACGCCTGAACCCTTGGCCAAGCCGGCTGCCTTCTTGAGAAGGGCCGCCGCTGGGGGGCTCTTGGTGTAGAACTCGAAGGAGCGATCGTTGTACACCGTGACCACAACCGGAATCGCCATGCCGGCGGCCTCGCGGGTCCGGTCGTTGAACTGCTGTACGAACTGGCCGAGGTTGATGCCGTAGCGCCCCAGCGAGGTTCCCACGGGAGGGGCAGGCGTTGCCTGACCACCGGGGATCTGAAATTTAGCCTGACCAACCATCTGCTTTGCCATGCCTGAACCCTTCCTGAGCCTGCCGTCACTGCCACCTGTTCACAAAGAAAAACGCACATCAACCAACCGATCACCGACTCGCCAACGTCTCCCGATACCGGAGCCGTTGACACACCACCTCCACACGCCAACCCCGGCCAGATTCCATCTCTGCCGCCGGTGTGAGGGGGGCAGGACAGGCTGACGAGAAACGTCACACGTTCTCGATCTGCCAATACTCGATGTCCACCGGAGTGGATCGTCCGAAGATGCTCAGCATCACAGTCACACGGCCGTTGGCTTCGTCGATCTGCTCGACCTCGCCCTCGAAATTCTCGAAGGTGCCTTCCGTGATCTTCACACGGTCGCCCTTCTTGAAATTGATCTTCAGCCGCGGGGCCTCGTCTGCCTTTATCTCAGTCTTGTTCAGGAGTTTGGCGACGTCCTGTGGGAGCATCGGGCTCGGGCGCCCAGCCGACCCGGTGAAATCACCGATGCCGCCGGTTTCCCGAACCAAATACCACGATTCGTCATTCAAGATCATGTTCACAAGGATGTAGCCAGGGTAGAGCTTGCGTGAAACCACGCGTTTTTTGCCACTTTTGAACTCGGTGACCTGCTCCTTGGGAACAATCACCTCGCCAAAATGCCGTTCCAGACCCTGCATTTTGATGCGCCGAATGAGCGTGTCGCGGATCGAATCCTCGCGGTTACTCTGAACTTTGAGGATGTACCACTGCTTGGCGCCAGCTGGCTGTTCCTCTTCGGTGGAAGAAAAAGCGACCGGCTTGGCGTCTTCGCGCCCGGCGAACGGATCGGCCAGTTGGGCCGGCGTTCCATCATCTTCCTCTTCTTCCTCGACGACCGGTTCCGGCGCAACTGGCACAACAGCCTCGGGAGCAGGCTTCTGGCGGGCAGGCTTCGCGCGGGCAGGCTTCGCGCGGGCAGGCTTCGCCCGCGTCGCTTTGGCTGCCGGCGCCGAGGTGGGCTCGTCGGCTGAGGCGTTCGCCGAGACAGCCTCGGGGGCGTCCGTGGGGCTGAGGACCGGTTCGTGCTGCTCGTCGCTCAAGGGATCGCTCGCGGATGGGAATTGATAAGGAATGGGTTGAAAAGGGAGTGATTTGGGGAAATCGTGCCGGCATACTGCCGGGAGTACCACCTGCAGGACCTGCTAATTGAAACCTTGAACAGCCCGGAGCACAAACCACCAGAACAGATCGTATGCCGCCAGAATCGCCGACAGGGCGAAAATCAGGAAAATGATCACCGCCGAACTCCGGATCACTTCGTCCAGCGAAGGCCAGGAAACCTTGGCCATTTCAGCTTCGACGGCAATCAGGAAGTCGGCAACCCGCGGGACGTTCATCAGGCGAAAGAAGAGCCATCCTCCAGCCAGCACAATCAGGCCCGGGATCAGGAATCGTACCACGCCCAAATCGGTCGCGGAGACCGCCGGAGAAAGGGCCGTTCCACTGGTGAGCCAGAGGGGGAGCAGTTCCGACAGTCGCCATGCGCCGATCAGGAGTGTCAGAAAGAGCGTTGCCCCGGTGAGCTGCCGCGCAATCCGTCCCTGATTCGGTTTGTAGAGAGAAAAACTGAGCAGTTCGTGCCACAGTGATCCACCCGTTGTGTGTTCTTCGTGCATACCTGCCATCGTCGGCTCCATCCCCTGCGGGCGCTCCATCAAGGGCTTTCAGCGGCCAAGCGACTGGCCCAATTGCCTGCCTAGCGCCTGAAAACGGGTTTTTCTGAATTCATCAACTCCGACCGATACACGCACGACAATCGACGCGAACCACTGCAACCGACCATGAACAGCCACCAACAGCCATGAACAGCCACCAACCACCAACACGAGCAGGGGCGGCGGGGATCGAACTCGCGACCTCTGGTTTTGGAGACCAGCGCTCTACCAGTTGAGCTACGCCCCTGTGACGGCGGGGCCCCGCAAAGGACCCCGCCGAGCAACAGTTTTTTCATAGCAACACCCCGCCGTGACGGGAGCCGCCGACAACACAATCAGTCGAGAATCTTGGTCACAACGCCCGAACCGACGGTCTTGCCACCTTCGCGGATGGCAAACCGCACGCCGTCGTCCATGGCGATCGGCACCTGCAACTCGACCTCCATCTTGACGTTGTCGCCGGGGGTCACCATCTCGGTGCCGCCGAGCAGCTTCGTCGATCCGGTGACGTCGGTGGTGCGGAAGTAGAACTGCGGCCGGTAGCCGGCGAAGAACGGAGTGTGGCGACCACCCTCCTCCTTCGACAGAACGTAGACCTCGCACTCAAACTTCTTGTGAGGCTTGATCGAACCGGGCTTGGCCAAAACCTGGCCCCGCTCGATGCCTTCACGGGCGACGCCGCGGAGGAGGCAACCGACGTTGTCGCCAGCCTGTCCGCTGTCCAGAACCTTTTTGAACATCTCGACGCCGGTGCAGGTGGTCTTCTCAGACTTCTCCTTCAGACCGACGATCTCCACTTCATCGCCCACCTTCACCAAACCACGCTCGATACGGCCGGTGGCAACGGTGCCGCGGCCTTCGATCGAGAAGACGTCCTCGATCGCCATCAGGAATGGCTTGTCGAGTTCGCGGGTCGGCTCTGGAATGTAGGCATCAATGGCGGCGAGCAGTTCGCCGATGCACTTGTTCTTCTCAGGATCCTTCGGGCTGTCGTAGGCCGGCTTGCCCGCACCGCGGATGATCGGCACATCGTCGCCGGGGAATCCGTACTTGGTGAGCAGTTCCCGGATCTCCATCTCGACGAGATCGAGGAGCTCGGGATCGTCCACGAGGTCGACCTTGTTGAGAAACACCACCAGGGCCGGCACACCGACCTGACGAGCCAGCAGGATGTGCTCGCGGGTCTGGGGCATGGGGCCGTCGGCGGCGCTCACCACGAGGATGCCGCCGTCCATCTGGGCCGCACCGGTGATCATGTTTTTGATGAAGTCGGCGTGGCCCGGGCAGTCGATGTGGGCGTAGTGTCGCTTCTCCGACTCGTACTCGACGTGACTGACGGCGATGGTCACCGTCTTGGTTTCGTCACGCACAGTACCGCCCTTGGCGATATCTGCGTAGCTCTTGGCCACGGCCAAATTCTTGGCGGCCTGAACAGCCACCAAGGCGCCCGTCAGGGTCGTCTTGCCATGGTCAATGTGCCCGATGGTGCCGACATTGACGTGTGGTTTCGTCCGCGAGAACGTATCCTTTGCCATGCTTTCTCCCTCAATCTTCCTCTCTGGTGGATGCAGACAAAAAAGCCTGCGTCGATGCCCAACTCAATCGATGCCACCCGGAAACGACCCGGGCAGACTGAAAAATCATTGCTGTTAACGGACGAAAAACCTGATTTCTGGACTCACTGCCCTGCACGAGCCTGATCGCATGCTGGTCTGACGGTTGGTTCCTGCACGATGGAGTCGCTCAAAGCTGCTGATGGGATTTGAACCCATGACCTCGTCCTTACCAAGGACGCGCTCTACCAACTGAGCTACAGCAGCGACTGTGGCAACGAGGCCAAGGCAGGAATGTGACGATGACTGATGGGGTTCTCTGGTGGGAAGTTTTTGTCGATATTTCCGGAACTGAATCAGACACAGTATCAGAGCCAGCGAACGGATATAGGGCCAACACAAAGCGGCACAGCGGGTGAAGGGAATCGAACCCTCGTCTTCAGCTTGGAAGGCTATTGCTCTACCATTGAGCTACACCCGCATGGACAAGTCCGGGCAGTGCGCTCCGTTGGACGGCAGGCAACCGCGTTTCTGGAGCTATGGACATCTGGGGCTGTGGTTAAAAACGGAAGGCATGAACCCGATTTGCGTTGGGCACCAAGGTGTCTCCGGGAAGCTTGGATTGCCTCGGCAATCCAAACCAGCGGAGCCAGCCCGACTGCCCTAGCAAAACTGGGGAGTGCAGGATTCGAACCTGCGAAGGCATAAGCCATCAGATTTACAGTCTGACCCCTTTGACCGCTCGGGAAACTCCCCCATGTGTGTTCGTGTGTGTGCGTTGGCGTGCAACCGATCCGGTTTTCATCCCCACCTGCATGTGTGATGCAGGCGATGGAGCTAGCGGCGGGAATTGAACCCGCAACCTGCTGATTACAAATCAGCTGCTCTGCCAATTGAGCTACGCTAGCGGCCCTCCGAGGACCCGAAACACCTGAGTGTACGGATTCGGATTCTCCGTGCAAGACGGCCGTTTTTAGGGGCCGCGGCGGGCGAATTGGGCGTTTTACGTCGGTTGGGGAGCGAGTTCTCAGTTCAAAACCAGTTCCATCAGGGCAAAGTCGTCGAGGAAATCGGTTCTTCCCGAGAGTTCTTGGGCATGGCTGATCAGGGAGTCGAGTCTGCCTGTCCCCTCGCGCGGGGGTTCTGCGAGCCGGGTGAGAAAGTCTTCAAACCGCCACATCGCCCCATCCGGAAGCCCAATTTCGAAGGCCCCGTCACTGTAAACATAGAGCCGGCTGCCGGGCGGAACGGGCACTTCGCGGGAGCCGTAGGCCACCTCGTCGACAGCTCCGATGAGGGGGCCGTCGGAGTCGAGGAGGGTCGGCTGCGGCGGATGGTCGGGAGAGAGGAGCAACGCGGGGGGGTGGCCACCGCCAGCCCAGCGGATCGTGTGGCGTGCCGAGTTGTAAACGCCGTACCAAACGGTGAAAAACATGTCGTTTTGGCGTTCCATCGGAAACGCCTTGTTGAGGGCCGCGAGCACGGCCCCAGGGTCGTGGAAGTCGGTGTGGGGAAGGGATTCGCTGCGGATCGAATTGAGGGCCGAAACACTCAAAAGCGCCGCTCCCACTCCGTGGCCGCACACATCGAGCAGGTAGATCGCCGCATGGTCGGCGTCGAGGGAGTGGTAGCCGAAGGCGTCGCCGCCGAGATCGGCCGAGGGGATGAATCGCCAATCGGCCCGCAGCGATCCGATCTGCTGGGGAGGCGGGAGCAGCGAGCGCACATACTGCGAAGCGGTGGAGAGATCGTTGGCCAGGACCTGCCGGCTGGCCCGCAGCGATTCAAACGCCTCGTTGCGTTCCTGCAGGGCGATGAAACCCCGGGAATGGTGGCGCAGCCGGGCCAGTAATTCGAGCCTGTCGGGCAGTTTTACGAGGTAATCGTTGGCTCCTCGCGCGAACGATTCCGCCTTGACGGCAGCCTCTTCCTTGGTCGAGAGCATCACGATCGGAACATCCTGAAACCGCGGGTCGGCGCGGAATCGCCGCAGCAGTTCCATGCCGTCGACCTCCGGCATCACCACATCCTGCAGAATCACGGTGGGGTTGACGTCGGTCGCCCGGGCGATCGCTTCGGCCCCGTCGCGGCAGTAGTGGAACTCGACATCTGCCTCTCCGGCGAGCATGCGGCGCACGGCCTCACCGATGATCGGTTGGTCGTCGACGAGCAGAACCGTCACGCCGCGGGGGTTGGGAGGCGTCGGAGTGTCCACGGAGCAGGCTCCTCGCAAGCGGGGGTAAGCGATGTGCAGATAGTACCAAAACCGCATCCTGCACGGCCTGCGGGCTGACAGGCTGCCGTCGGCGCAGGAGGTATTGGAGCGACGTTTCTTGCCGGATTGCAAGTCCCCGGTGCCCGGGATCGGTGGCGCTTTCCCGGCCCGTTTATGGGATACTTGCGGCAACTCCCCAAGGTGGGATTGGCCCGCCCCATCCGTCCTCCGGCGACTCGATGCCCAGCAATCTTCCCCATCCCGCCGCCTCTGCAGACATTCGCCCCCCAGACGAGCGCGATCGTGCCATCGGTCAGGCGATCGCCCGCGCTGCGGTCTACCTCCCCACTCAGGGCCCCATCGGTGTCTTTGTCGCCCAAAACATTCTGCAGGGATTTGAGGGGGAGCCGTTTGAATCGGCGGTGGTGAAGGCTGCGCGGGTGTATGGCACGGAGCCATTTTTGCCGGAGTCGCTCTATCGGGAGGAACTGGCCCGGGGACGGATCCGCGTGGCAGACGTGGAGGCGGTTCTGGACGATGAATTGGGGGATGGGGGGGGCGAAACGCTGGCGGGCGGGCGGGTGACGGTGCGGACGCTGCACCTGGCCCTGATGCAGCATCCGGTGCGCCAGGAGTCGGATGTCGCAGTGCGGTGGACGCTCTCTGAGGGGGACGATGGAGACGAGGCAGATGGTGCCGATCTGTGGCACGCCTGCGTGGAATGCGTCACGCTCACGCGCAGTCCGGTGGCCTATGCCCAACCTCCGGTGCGGCTCAAAGACCTGATCCTCGCCATCGATCCCACGCTCAACACCGATGCTCTTGTCCACCCGCTGTTGATCCGCATGTGCGGTGCCTTTCTCGATCAGGGGGTGGCCGCTTGGCCGATGCCGGGTAGGGAGCGGGGGTTGCTGGCCGCCGTGGCCGATATTTATTCGGTCCCGTTTGGCCCCACAGAACCCTGGAATGCGGGCCTGCCTGCCGCTCTGCGAGCCGTTCGCGGTCGGCCGAGCAGCGCCGTGATTCGTGAGGAACTCGACCGCAGCGGAGTTCCGCCGCAGCACCACGATGCGCTCATCATGCGGTCGCTGTTGGCGCTGCGGGGCTGGGCCGGCATGGTGCTGCAATTTCAGCAGCGGCCAGACAGGGCGCCGTTTGAGGCCGTTCCTGCCACCTTGGAGGACTTTCTGGCGCTGCGCCTGCTGCTCGATCGAGTGGCGGCCCAGTGGTGTGCTCCCCGGTTCGGGCATCCCCAGGATCTGGCAGGGCTCTGGACGGAGTTGCGGGACCGGCATCCCCGCCTCCCCGGGCCGGGCAGCGTGGCCCGCGCTTTTCTCGTCTGCCAGGTGGCGCGGCTGGTCGGGCTTTCGGCGCACGACATGCGCGCGCTCGATGAGAACGATATCCTCCGCTTCGAGCGCGCGATCCAGTCGTTTGACGATGTGGCCCGGCGCCGGCTGTTTCATCTGGCCTACGAGCGGCGCTACCGCATCGAGATTCTGGATGCCCTCGCCTGCCACGCCAGCGTGCCGGCCGATCGGTCGCCCGCGCCGCGGCTCCAGGCCATCTTTTGCATCGATGAGCGCTGCGAGTCGTTTCGACGGCATTTTGAGGAGTTGGACGCGGGCTATCAAACCTTCGGCACGGCCGGGTTTTTTGCGGTGCCGATGTACTACCAGGGGGTGGACGACTGGCACGCCACGCCGCTGTGTCCAATCGTGATCAAGCCCAGCCACACCGTGGTGGAGGTGCCCGAAGATGGGGCCGCCGCCAACCACCGCATCCGCCAGGCCGTGCGGCGGCGGGTGGGGCAATTGACCGGGAGCATGTCCAGTGGCAGCCGCACGCTCTTGCGTGGGGGCCTGCTGACGGCTGTCGGCGGGGCGATTGCAGCAGTGCCGCTGGTGGCGCGGGTGGCCTTTCCTGGCCTCACCGCTCAGGTCACCCGCAAGGCGGCGGAAATCGCCCGCGAACGGGTGCCGACACACCTCAACCTCGAACGCAACAATGGCGAGCAATTCCCCGATGGCACGCTCTGTGGTTTTGACGTGGCTGAGATGGCAGCGATCGTGCGCCGGGTGCTGGAGGATATCGGTCTGCTGAGCGGTTTTTCCCGCCTCGTCGCCGTCATCGGCCATGGCTCCTCGAGCCTCAACAATCCCCATGAAAGCGCCCATGACTGCGGCGCCTGCGGCGGCGGGAGGGGGGGGCCGAATGCGCGGGCCTTCGCCATGATGGCCAACGATTCCCGCGTGCGGAGCCTGTTGGCTGGCGAGGGGCTGCAGATCCCGGCCGAGACGGTGTTTCTGGGGGGCATGCAGGATACCTGCGCCAATAGCGTGGTGTTTTTCGACAAGGAGCGGCTGCCGGCGAGCCACCATCCCGATTTCGACATACTCGTCGCCGCCTGCGATCGGGCCCGGGCCACCGATGCCCAAGAACGCTGCCGGCGTTTCGATTCGGTGCCGCTGGATGTCACGCCCGCCGACGCGGTGCGGATGGTCGAGGGCCGCTCGAGCGATCTGGCTCAGGTGCGGCCGGAGTTGGGGCATGCGACCAACGCGCTGTGCATCATCGGCCGCCGGGAACGAACCCGCGGGCTGTATCTCGACCGCCGGGCCTTCCTCGTGTCGTACGATCCGGCTCACGATGAGGATGGGGCGATCCTCACCCGCACGCTGGCCGCCGTCGGCCCCGTTGGTTCGGGCATCAATCTCGCCTACCTCTTCTCGCGGGTCGATCCGCTGGGATATGGGTGCGGCACGAAACTGCCCCACAATATCACCGGGCTGATCGGCGTGATGGATGGTCACGCCAGCGATCTGCGCACGGGGCTGCCCTGGCAGATGGTTGATATCCATGAGCCGGTGCGCTTGTTGATCGTGATCGATGCCCCGATCGAGCGGATTCTCGAGGCGGCCGAGCGCCTGCCGGGATTGCAGCAGATAGTGGTCAATCGCTGGGTTCAGTTGGCAGCCTGGGACCCGCAGGGCAGCGGACTGAGCGTGTTTGAGAATGGGGCGTTCGTTCCCTACAGGCCGGAAGTCAGCCAGATCGCCACCGTGCAATCCTCCCCGCAGTGGTATGGCGGCCATCGCGGCAACCTGCCTCCGGCGCACGTGCTGGCGGGATGGAAATCGGCCGGAGGATCAGCATGAATCTGCTCGATGTGACAGCCCTTGGCCAGTCGGCTCTGGGGCTCCCCACCCCCCACGACGCGGTGTCTCTGCTGGTGATCACGCAGCTGGCTGCCCCGGCGGCAACGCTGGTGGCCATTGGGGTGCCGGCCCTGCTGGGGCGGCACCTGTCAGAGCGGCTGACCACCTGGTTGGTCGGGGCGGGATTCTCGATCGGTCTGCTGGCCGGGCTGGCCACGCTGTTCGTGCTGTCGCTGCGGGGCTTTGCCCCGGAGGCGGTGCATCTGGGGACCTGGTTTTCCGTGGGCCACCACGAGGCCACGATCGATCTGGTGGCCGATGGTCTCTCGGTGCCTTACGTCTGCTTTTCGACCGGCCTGTGCGCGCTGGTCAATGCCTTTGCCGGCAAGTATCTCCATCGCGAGCCCGGCTTTACCCGGTTCTTCCTTCTGCTGGCCCTGTTCGGCACCGGCATGAACCTGATGGTGCTGGCGGGCAGCATCGACGTGCTGTTTGCCGGGTGGGAATTCCTCGGTATCTCCTCGACGCTTTTGATCGGATTCTTCCAGGATCGCACGAATGCGGCCAAGGCGGCGGTGCGGGCCTTCATCACCTATCGGATCTGCGACGTCGGCCTGCTGACGGCCGGTGTGATGGTGCATCGGGCGGTGGGATCGGGCGATTTTGAGCGGCTGTTCAGCGGAGCCTGGCCCAACGGCAACTGCCTCGTGCCGGCCACCACCGCCACCGTGATCAGCCTGCTCTTGGTGTTTGCCGCCATGGGAAAGAGTGCTCAGGTGCCCTTCTCCAACTGGCTGCCGATGGCGATGGAGGGCCCCACCCCGTCGAGCGCCATCTTCTATGGCGCGCTGTCGATCCATGCCGGCGCCTATGTGCTGCTGCGCTGCGAACCGCTCCTCGAAGCGGCCCCCGTGGCCCGCCTGCTGCTGGTGGTGATCGGGGTGGGCACCGCGCTGCATGCGGCCGCCGTGGGCCGCGTGCAGACCGATCTCAAGAGCATGCTGGCCTATGCCTCGATGACGCAGGCCGGGATCATTTTTGCGGAGATCGGCCTCGGCTTACGGGTGGTGGCGCTGGTGCACATTGTCAGCCATGCGATTCTGCGCAGCCTGCAGATCCTGCGCTCCCCCTCGGCGCTCCACGACCGGCATGAACTGGAGGCTGCGCTCGGCGGCCATCCGGGGGGCGGGAAATCGTGGCTGCGCGACAACCTACCCCCGGCAGCTCAGGCCTGGCTCTACAGGGTGTCACTGGAGCGGGGGTTTGAGGAGATGGCTGTGATGCGGTTGATCGTGGGCCCGATCTGGCGACTGTTGCAACGGATCGCGACAGCTGAGCAGGCGTGGACGGCGTGGCTGGAGGGTGAAAAGCCCGCTCTGCGGGTGGGAGGTCCGCCGCTGTTCGGCCGCAGGATGCGATCCAAGGCTCAGAGTGGGGGTGAGGAGTGAACCTCACAGCCCCGCAGGATCTGCTGCTGGTGATGCTCGGCATCACGGTGCTGGCACCGCTGGCTGCTGCCGGCTGGATGGCCAGTGGACTTTCCAACCGCAGCCCACGCACGGGCGCAGTGGTGGCGATGTCGCTATCGCTGCTGGCCAGCCTGGCAGTGGCCTGGCAGTGGCATAACGGCCACGGCGTCCCGGTGGAATTCGGCGATCGGCTGGGGGGCGGAGCGCTGATCGATATCGATGGCGTCACAGCCGTGTTGCTCCCCTATGTGGCGTTGGTGGGGCTGGCAATCGTGATTGTGGCCCCCAAACGGTTTCTGGACGCTCCCGCGACAGCCCGCACGCTGGCCGGAGTGGGAGCCACGCTGGCCCTCTTTTCGACCGCCCATCCCCTGGCGTTGGTGGCGCTGTCGATCGTCACTGCCTTGCCCACCTGGTGGTCGCTGCGCAGCACGCCCGGAGGGAGTCCGGCGGCCCGCATCTTTGCCCTGGCGATGGTGCCGGCGCTGATCTGCCTAACGGCGGGAACGCTGCTGATGCTGTGCGATCCCCCCTGGGAGAAAAACTGCGGCATGGTGGGAGCGACCGGAGGCTGGCTGGTGGCGGCGGCCGTGCTGCTGCGCAAGGGCATCGTTCCAGTCCACTCTTGGTATCCAGCGCTCTTCTCTGCGGCGCCGATGTCGACCGCGCTGGTCGCCACGATGCCGCAGGTGGCCTCCTACCTCGCGGTGCGCCTGCTCATCGGCCATGCCGATCATGGCCAAGGGGTGGCGGTGGAGCTGATCGTGCTCTCGCAATTGGCGCTGGTGACGGCGGTGTATGGTGCTGCTTTGGCGCTGGTGCAGCGGGAGCTGCGCGGATTGATCGGTATGCTGGCGATGAGCCAGTCGGCGCTGGTGCTTGCCGGGCTCTCGGGCAAACTGCCGATGGAACTCAGCGGCGCGTTCTGTGTGTGGATCTCCAGCGGCCTGGCGCTGACCGGCATCGGGCTGGTGGCCTGGGCGTTGGAGAGCCGGGCCGGCCCACTGTCGCTCGAGACGCATCAGGGACGATTTCGCGATTCCCCGATGCTGGCGGCCTTCTTTCTCCTGTTTGGGCTGGCCTGCATCGGCCTGCCGGGCACGCTCTCATTCGTGGCCGACGACCTGATCGTCTCGGGCAGTCTGGATGAGCAACTGCATGCAGGATTGCTGGTGATTGCAGCGACAGTGCTCTCCGGTATCGCCGTGATGCGTGCCTGGTTCATGATCTTCGGGGGGCCGGAGGCAGTCGACGGCCCGCGGCATCAGATTCTGCCCCGCGAACGGCTGGCGCTGACGGTGCTGCTGGCCACGCTCTTTGTGCTGGGGATCAACCCGGCACCATTGGTGCGGGTGCTCGACCGGGCGGCGGGCCATCTGCTGGGGGTTCCGGTGCAGGCGGATGGCCACGGCCATGCCGAACCACCTCCAGCCCCCCTCTGAATCGCCCCAGTCGCAGGGCGTTTCGGGGGAGCCGGCGGGGGACGAACCGGCCTTCCGGTGTGGAACCAAACGGTTGCTGCGCCGTACGATAGGGACTTCATCAGTCCATCCTGAGAGCCCCCTTGCGGGGATTAGCCATGGCAGGCCCAGACGAAACCCGGTCCGCTTCCGACTCCCACAAGCACGCCGATGCGACGCCCGATATCGAGGGGCTCGGCGTCTTCTACCTGGGTCGGAAAGTCGATCCAGAGACAGGCCGCGCTGGCCGCGAGCCCTTGATGGTCGATGCCCGACGCTTTACCACGCATTGCGTCTGCGTCGGCATGACCGGCAGCGGCAAAACCGGGCTGCTGATCGACCTCATAGAAGAGGCGGCCCTCGATGGCATTCCGACGCTGGTGATCGATCCCAAGGGGGATCTGGCCAACGTCCTGCTCTCGTTTCCCAATCTGGCCCCAGCCGATTTTCTCCCCTGGCTGGAAGCCGATGCTGCCAAGCGGGAGGGGATCACGCTGGATGAGCTGGCCGCCCGCACGGCCCGCAAGTGGAGCGATGGCCTCGCTGCCAGCGGCCAATCGGCAGAACGGATCCGCCGGCTGCGCGACAGCGTCGATATGGCTGTCTATACCCCCGGCAGCACCAGCGGTCGGCCGCTGGCGATGCTCGAGAGCCTGGAGGCGCCTGAGGAGGGGGATCTCGTCGATCCCGAGGCCCGCCGGGAGCGGATCGAATCGCTCGTCTCCGGAATTCTGGCGCTGGCGGGCATCGACGCCGAGCCGGGGCGCAGCCGAGAGCATGTGCTGGTATCGACGATCGTCGATGCCCTCTGGCGCAGCGGACAGAATGTCGATTTCGGCACGCTCGTGCGGGCGATCCCCGCGCCCCCGATCGAGCGCGTTGGCTTTCTGGAGTTGGAAAATTTTTATCCGGCCGCCGATCGCTTTCAGCTGGCTGGCCGGCTCAACACCGTCGCCGCCGCGCCTGGCTTTGACGCCTGGCTCGAGGGAGAGCCGCTCGATGTGGGGCGCCTGCTCTGGACTCCTGAGGGGAAGCCGCGGGTGAGCGTGGTCTCGATCGCGCATCTGGGAGACGCCCAGCGCATGGCCTTCGTAACGCTCCTCGCCGGGCAGACGGTCGCCTGGATGCGGTCGCAGGGGGGCACCTCGTCACTCAAGGCGCTGTTCCTCATGGATGAGGTGTTTGGCTACCTCCCTCCCACAGCCAATCCACCGAGCAAGACGCCGCTGCTCACGCTGCTCAAGCAGGCGCGGGCCTTTGGCCTGGGCGTTGTGCTGGCGACACAGAATCCGGTCGACCTCGACTACAAGGGGCTTTCCAACGCCGGCACCTGGTTTCTGGGACGCTTACAGACAGCCCGTGACAAGGCCCGCGTGCTCGATGGTTTGGAGGGGGCGGCATCGTCGTCGGGGCGCGGTTTCGATAGGTCGCGGCTCGACAAGCTGCTCTCGGGGCTGGAGCAGCGGACATTCCTGCTCCATTCGGTGCATGACGACGAGGAGGTGCTGTTTCAGTCGCGCTGGACGATGTCGTATCTGCGGGGGCCGCTGCTCCGCGAGGAGATCCGCCGGCTGGAGAGCGCGCGGCCGGCAGGGCGGGCCGCCTCATCCGCTGGGACAGCGGCCGCAGGTGGCTTGGGAACGTCTGCTGCATCAGCCGGGCGCAGTGCCGGCGGGGCGCGGCCGCTGTTGCCTCCGGCGGTCCGCGAGGTCTTTGTGGCGCCAGAGGGGCCGCTGCCGCCCGGCGGGGAAGTGGTCTACCAGCCGGCGATTCTGGGGCGCGCTCGGGTACGGTTTACAAAGGCTGCGGCCCGCGTCGATGTCGATCGGGAGATTATCTGTCTGGCTCCGGCGAGCGAGCAGTTGGGGGAATCGGCGTGGGAGATGTGCAAGCAGTTTGCCGAGATCCCGGAACTTGAGATCGCGCCGCGAGCCGGCTCGTTTGCCAGTCTGCCCGCAGGCCTGGCGGGACCCAAGGGCTATGCGGCGCTGGCCACGGCGCTCAAGGGGCATCTGGCGCGCACGGCAAAGATCACCGTCTTCCGGGTGGAGGCGCTCGATGCGGTGTCGCGGCCGGGGGAAATGGAAGGGGAGTTTCGGGTGCGGATCGGCCAACGCACGAAGGAGTGGCGCGACGGGCAGATCGACAAGGTGCGGGAGCGGAGTGCTGCCAAGCTGGCGGCGCTCTCCGAGCGGATTGACCGGGCCCGGCAGAAGGTGGAGAAGGAAAAGGCGGAGGCCAAGAATAAGTCGCTGCAGACCTATGTCTCGATCGGCACGGCAGTGCTCTCGGCCGTGCTGGGAAGGAAAGTCGCCACCTCCACCAGTGTCGGCCGGGCGGCCACATCGATGCGCTCGGCCAGCCGGGCCGCCCGCCAGCAGGCCGATGTCGTCCATGCCGAGGAGAGTCTCTCGAGTCTCGAGGAGAAGCGGCAGATCCTGGAGACAGAGATCGCCGACGAACTGGAGCGGATTCGGCTGGAGTGCCATCCCGAGCGGCTGGTGCTTGAGCCGCTGGAGATCCCGGCCAAGAAGACCGATGTGTCGGTGGAAGAGGTGGTGCTCGCCTGGGTGCCGGCGCCGACTGGCTTTGGTCGGCCGGCGTGGGGTGGCATCACGTGATGGCAGCCACAAGCCCCCGCGAAATCGTACTGGTCGACTCCCCTGATCGGGTCGGGCTGATCCACCGGATCACAGGCGTGCTCGCGGCCCATCGGCTCAACATCGAGGCCAACCACGAATTCGTCGACACGTCCTCCCGCCACTTTTTCTTCCGCGCCGAGGTGACGAGCGTTGCCGGAGAGGTGGCGGTGGCGAGCTTGCAGGCGGAACTGCTGCGGACGCTGGAGGGGGCGCGGGTGCGGGTGGTGCGGGGGGAGCCGCAGCCGATCGTGGTCTGTGCCACGCGCGAGCCACATTGCCTCGGCGAACTGCTCCTGCTCGACGCGTGTAACGAACTCCCCGGCCGCATTCAGGCAGTGGTCAGCAATCACGACGATCTGCGTGGCCTGGTGGAGCGGTTTGGCGTGCCGTTTCACTATGTGCCGCACGAAGGGGTGTCGCGTGCGGATCATGAGGCTTCGTTGTTGCGGGCGATCGATCGCCACGCGCCACAGGTGGTGGTGCTCGCCCGCTACATGCGGGTGCTGTCAGAGGAATTCATCGCCCATTATCCGCAGCGGATCATCAACATCCATCATTCGTTCCTGCCGGCCTTCGCCGGAGCGAGTCCTTACCGGCAGGCGTTTGATCGCGGCGTCAAGCTGATTGGGGCGACGGCCCACTTTGTCACCGCCGAACTCGATGCCGGGCCGATCATCGCGCAGGATGTGATCGCTGTTGACCATTCCCACACGCCGGAGCGCATGGCGCAGGCCGGCCGCGATGTGGAAAAGCTGGTGCTGGCCAAAGCGGTGCGGCTGGTGCTGGAAGAACGTGTCTTCATCCACGGCAGCCGCACTGTCGTGTTTGGCTGAACCGTTTGTTGAGACCCGGCTCAATCGACGAGGCCGAGATCCTCGTTGTAGCCATC
>Ga0114967_10000922_pt1 | contig 24720 bp, 24 predicted proteins | sample M_130628_MF_Meta_FD_92639 | JGI IMG/M metagenome (GOLD analysis project Ga0114967, IMG submission 92639) | Freshwater microbial communities from Lake Montjoie, Canada to study carbon cycling - M_130628_MF_MetaG | ecosystem: Environmental > Aquatic > Freshwater > Lake | place: Lake Montjoie...
AGTCTTATGGCGTGAAAATGGTCGATGTCACGATCACTGATCCTGCTTTCTGGGCCGTCAGATTTACTGGTTGCAACAATTTGGATATCAACGGAATTAGGATTTTAAGTGACCTAATGGTCCCAAATGGTGACGGCATCGATATCGACCGTTGCCAAGATGTGCGCATAACTAATTCGCACTTTGAGACGGCCGATGATTGCATCTCGTTGAAATCGTGTGCCGGCACCGCGCAATACGGATTAGTTGATAACGTCATCATCAACAGCTGCTTCTTTAAATCTACTTCAGGTGCGATAACCCTTGGTACCGAATCAGTTGGAGATATAACCAATGTGATAATAAGCGATTGCATTGTGCGCGATTCGCATCGAGGCTTTGCTGTTCGATCTCGCGAAGGCGGAACTATTTCAAACGTTCTGATCACCGACTGCATTGTTCAAACTCGCGCATTTAGTGATATGTGGTGGGGCCACGGTGAAGCGCTACACGTCACGGCCTTTTCCTGGGATGACCCGGCAACGGGAACTGATGGCAACATTGAACGCACTTACGAAGGAAAGGTGCGAAACATAACCTTCCGAAACATAAATGTAACTACTGAGGCAAGTACCCTGGTCTGGGCCGCGCATCCGGAGTTAATCAAAAGTGTGCTTTTTGAGAACATTAATCAACATATGATCCATCAATCGAAATGGCCGCATCGCATCGATCTACGCCCTAATGGCATTACCGATGTAATCCGCAGGAAACACAATGCTTTCGACGTAATGAATTCAACTGATGTAGTAATCCGCAGTTCAACAGTGACTTGGGATAGCCAAACCCGATTGATGTATGGCGAGCTAATAGGTAGTGAAAATTCACCTGGCTTAGTTATCGAATCGCTTACTGAACGCTAATGACCGTAAAACTCTCACACCGTCGTGAGATTCAAGGCCTGCGTGCCTTGGCTGTGCTTGCCGTAATCACTAACCATCTCTTTGCAGATATCTTGCCCGGTGGCTTTCTCGGGGTAGATATCTTTTTCGTACTATCGGGCTATCTAATTACTGGGCAACTGCTTGAATTTTCAGCTGTCGGGCATTTAGGTCGTAACCTTTTAAATTTCTATGCCCGTCGTATTCGTCGGATTCTGCCATCGGCTTTGTTAGTTATCTGGGTATCTATCGGATTAGCCTTTAAGTATCTCGGTCCAGTTATCGGGAATGAAACTTTACGAGATGGGCGATGGTCGACGCTCTTTCTGGCGAACTCTCACTTTAATTCTCTTAAAGTTGATTACTTTGGCCAAGGTGCCTCAACACCATTGCTTCAACACTATTGGTCATTGGCAGTTGAAGAGCAGTTTTACATAATCTGGCCGATTGGACTTCTGCTCCTGGCTCTACTTTGTAAGAGGCATGCCCAGAAGATTCTCTTAACGCTCTTGTCGGTGATTGCAATTTTTTCATTTGGCTCGATTTTCGTTTTAGAGAAAACACTTACCTACTTTGCGACTCAGACCCGAATTTGGGAGTTAAGTATCGGTGCCTTGATTGCGCTAATTGGCGCTCGAGCCTGGCCGCAATTTTTGCAATGGGTTGCATTCCTAATTGTTCTCGCCTCATTACTTTTTGTCGGTCCAACTGACCAGGTACCGGGCCCAATAATGGTTCCCTTGCTGCTTGCAGTTGTCGTCTTGCTCGATGTTACGAGCTCAGGTCTTAGGTTCATTTTTGGAAACCGTCTCATGCACTACATCGGCGATCTCTCGTTTGTGCTATACCTTTGGCATTGGCCAGTAATTGAGCTACATCGCCAACTTGCGAGTGCGCCGCTTTCTAAAGTTGATTTAATCTCGCTACTGGTTATCACTTTTTTTTTGGCGATAGCTACCCATCATTTATTTGAGAATCCAATTCGATTCAATAAGTATCTTGTCCAACACCCTGGAGTTACCGTAATTTCAGGAACAGCAGCCATAACTCTTAGCGTCTTGGCTAGCTATCTATTTGTGAAAGGCTAATCATGAAAATCACCGCAAAAATCATCCTGTTTTCATTGATCTTCAGCTTTCCTGTTGCAGTTCATGGTTCTACAGATAAAGCTGGTGGCGCTTGTAAGAAGGCTGGCCTGGTGGTTACGATCTCAAAAGAGAAGTACACCTGCCAATTAATCAAACAGAAACTCATTTGGGCGAAGACGCCAGCTATATCTGTCGACCCAGTGGCTGCTGCTCTCTCAGTGGCCATGAAAGTTACTAAGTTACCCGCAAATCTAGTTCCAAGTTTGACCAGCGCCCGTACCGATAAGAGTGAATGGCTAAAGGAAAGTAATCCTTGTTCGGTCGACTTTGCAGATGTGCGTGTTCCAAGTTGCCCTGGAGGTGACCCTAACGGCACCAAACTGATTATTCTCTATGGTGATTCGCATGCTTCAATGTGGATGCCCGCCATTGATTCGATAGCGAAGAAAAATGGTTATCGAGTTGAACTTTATGCAAAATTAGCTTGTCCATTAATTGAAGCCCCTGTTTGGTCCTATCAACTAAATCGGCCATTCACCGAGTGCACGCAATGGCAGCAACTTGTTCTTCCGAAGATAAAAAACTCCAAGCCTGACATTCTGATTGTCACAGATCAGTGGAAGCCAGCAGTTGTAGACGGTGCCAAATCTGATTTTGATACTGAAAGCTTGTGGGAGAAGGAGTTTCCTAAAGCTCTGGCAACCTTGAATTCCTATACTAAGAAGTTGATCGTGATCGGCAACAATCCAAGCATGACTACTGATTCAATAAATTGTGTCAGTAGACCAGGAGTTACCGTAAGCATTTGCGCGTCGGTTCGCACCAAGGCCGACAATAATGCGATCAATAAAATAGAGCAGGCCTCGGCAGTTGGCATCAAAGCTACTTATATCGACACTGTCGCATGGGCATGCGATGCCTACATGTGTCCGGCTATCGTTGATAACAAATTGGTCTACTTTGATCAATGGCATTTCACCGCAACGTATGTTGATTGGCTAACCCCATCACTGGCTAAGGCACTAGCGCTCAAGTATTGACGGTTCCAGAATTCAGGTTAATTGGGGTAATATTCACGCACCCCGGACGATTGGCGCAGCGGTAGCGCACTTCCTTGACATGGAAGGGGTCACTGGTTCGATCCCAGTATCGTCCACTTAGCTACAAAATTGTTTTAAACTTTCACTACGCGCTCTTAGCAAACCTCGCACTTGCCACAATAGCTAACGCTAACAACGCTGGGATAAACAGGGCAGTTCGAAGGGTTGTTGCATCAGAAATGAAGCCAATAAATGGGGGTCCCACGATGAATCCGAAATAGGAAATACCAGAAACCATCGCAACAGCTTGTGCTGGAGCCATTTGGCCCGCGAATCTATTGCTAGCCATCGAACCAGCTGCGCTAAATAGCAGCGGTATTGCAACTGAGAGCCCAACCCCCATCCAGAACCAACCAAAAATTATTCCGGCAGTTGAGTTAAGTAGTAAACCCGCGAACATTCCAATCGAAGCGATCAATCCCCCGCTAGCCAAAACTTTCGCGGCTCCGAATCTTGTGGCTAATCGATCTCCCGAGAACCTACCAATGATCATGGTTGCTGAAAAAACTACGTAGGGAATCGCACTTACAAATGGAGATGCGTCATAGGTTTCGCGAGTTAATACTCCACCCCAGTCACCGACTGCGCCTTCTCCAATAGTTGAGCACAAACCAAATAGTCCGAATAGCCAAATGATGGCTGGTCTATGCATCTTGATGCCTGGTTCCAATTCATGTGAGTCATCCGAGCCAGGTAACCAAAATTTTTGAACTTGAAACGCGATGATGATTATCGCTCCGCAAATAAGAATCGTCTGAACCCGATAACTAAGTCCGAGTTGAGAGCAAACTCCGCCCAGAATTCCACCAGCGAAACCACCCACTGAAAACATGCCATGAAAAACACTCATTAACCTAAGTGAACTCTGGTGTTCAAGCGTGACTGCATGAGAATTCATCGCGACATCCTGTGTCGCCAAGGTGTAGCCCGCCAAAAAAGCAGTCAATGCAAAAGCCCAAACGGCAAAGAGCGTAAAGCTCTGCAACGTCCAAGCAGCCACCATTGCTAAAGTTCCATAGAACGCTACTGGTGAACTTCCATATTTCGCACAAAGTCTTCCTGCGATTGGAAGAGCTGCGAACACTCCTAACGAACTGGACAGCAAGCACAGGCTCAACGTTGAATTAGAGATATCAAGTGCTCTCTTGATATCTGGAATTCGCGCAACGAATGCGCCTACGACTAATCCATTGGTTATGAAGGTCGCGGTTATCGCCAATCGTGCGCGCTTTTGAACCTCGGTCAGCATTTTGTAAGCCTATTTCAAAGGGCAACTACCGACAAGGGATCGCTCGATATGTTTCGAGACTCAGCCGACTATTTACTCAAACTCTCAATGAAAGTCAGAGAGTTAGCGAAGATTAAATCGCAATCATGATCGATGGTTGCAACGTGAAAACTATTTAGCAATTCAATTCGAGACTTATTAGAAGATCCGATCTCCCGCATAATAATCTCGGTGTTTGAAACGGGCAAAGTATGGTCATCGACACTATGAAATAACTGCATTGGAACTCTGACTGCAGGAAGGGCCGCACGGGTAATCTTCAACATCGTGAGCAGCTGATAAATTCCACGATATGGCAACTTGTCATAACTGTACTCGGTAACACCTTTGCGTTTAATGTCATTTCCTACGCTTTTGCCGAATTTGATAACTCGTGAAATCACGAAAGCTAATCTTGGCGAAACTCCTCGCACGTGGATCATTGGGTTCACCAGAATAATTCCGCTTAACTGATCGCCTAGTTCGGCCGCAACATTTAGTGTCGTGCCGCCACCCATTGAGAGCCCAGTAACGAATATCTGCGAACAATGTTTCTGCAGCTCAACTATCTCGGCCTTAACTTTCGCTGGCCACTCTTGCCAAGCTACGTTATTCAAATCTGCTGGAACCGTGCCATGGCCAGGCAGACGAGGTACTCGAACCGAATAACCACGGGCGTTGAGATATTCAGCCCACGGCCGCATAGCTGCTGGCGAACCAGTAAAACCATGAACGAGAACGATGCCGATATGACCATTCTTCTTATCGCCTAAAGCTTGAAAATCTTGCAACAGACCAGCCGGGGCGCCATTAACACTCATGATCAGAATCTACCTCGGGTTCCCACTGTCGGTTGGAAGATCTAGGATCAATTCATTATGAATTCTTGGCAAGCCCCAATAGATGATCTTGGACGTCCGCTCTCCAAAACTACCTTTGTTGTACTTGACCTCGAAACTTCTGGCGGAGCGCCCCATTTAGGCGCACACATCACTGAAATCGGAGCCGTAAAAGTATGTGGTGGCGAGCTGTTGGGTAAGTTTCAAACTTTTGTTAATCCTCAAAGCCCCATTCCATACTTCATCACTGCTCTTACTGGCATAACCGACGAGATGGTTTCGTCATCCCCAACAATTGCTGAAGTTTTTCCCGTCCTACTCGAATTCTTGGGTTCTGAACACGAAACAGTATTTGTCGCTCATAACGCACCATTTGATTTAAGTTTTTTAAAAGCTGCAGCAAGTAAAAATGAATATCTTTGGCCGAAATTCACCGTGATCGATACCGCAAAACTAGCTCGTCGGGTATTGAGTCGAGATGAAGTTGCCAACTGCAGACTTGGCACCTTGGCCGAATTCTTTAATACAGATGTGAGTCCAAATCACCGGGCTCTCGATGATGCTTTAGCTACGGTAGATGTATTGCATGCCTTGATTGGTCGTGTTGGCAGTCTAGGAATTTCGACGCTAGAAGAATTGACGAACTTTAGTAATCGCAAATCTTCGGTGCGAACTCGCAACGAGTTAGACAGCATCTGAACACAGATCAATAATCAACTTGCTAAACGTTGACTCGCTAGCACCCAGTTAGCTAGCAAAATGGTTGCTGCGCCTGAGTCAATTGCTTTAACTGCATCTTCATAACCGTCTCGAATGCGTTCTGTAAGTGATTTACTAAAGTCACCCTTATATGCTGCGATTGCAGCAGCAGCGTTGAGTGCAACTGCATCCCGAGGCGCACCATGTTCACCATTGAAAATTGCTCGTAAAACATTGGCGTTGAACTGAGCGTCCCCGCCAATCAGTTCAGATAATGGCGCTTTGGAAATTCCGAATTCAACTGGATCAATAAGATCTGAAGAGATCTCGCCTTGTCCAATGGTTAGAACAGATGTTGTAGTCGCCAGTGAAATTTCATCCAAACCATCGTCGCCTCGGAATACAAAACCATCTACGCCTTTTGCCGATAGCACTTGAGCCATCAATAAATGCATTCGATCGTTTGCTACCCCAATGGCTGCCGCCTTTGGTTTGGCTGGATTAGCCAGAGGACCAAGAATGTTGAAGATAGTTGGAACGCCTAACTCCTTGCGAGCCGGTGCAGCGAAGCGCATCGCTGGGTGAAATTTCGGGGCAAAACAAAAGCCGATTCCCAGCTCGCGAAAAACCCTTTCCACACCTTCGCCCACTAAATCGATATTGACTCCAAGGGCTTCTAGCAAATCAGCTGAGCCGGATTTGGATGTTGCTGCGCGGTTGCCATGCTTTAGAACTTTAGCGCCAGCAGCTGCTGCAACAATGGCGGCGGTAGTAGAGATATTGATTGTGTTAAAGCCATCGCCACCCGTACCTACGGTGTCTACTGCTCGTTCTGCAATTTCAATTGGCGCACTATGTTCATACATGGCGTCAATAAACGCATTTACTTCCTCGGAAGTCTCGCCTTTGGTTTTAAGAGCTAACAGAAAATCCTTTATCTGTGCGATTTCAGTTTTGCCTTGCAGAATTTCATTCATTGCCCACTGGGCGGAATTTGAACTGAGATCTAACCTATTGGTTAGCGTCTCAATTAGTTGTGGCCAGGTGTTGGTATTAGACATTCGTCGTTGCGAGATTTTGTTTGCGCAACAATGTGGCAGCCGACTGCGCCAACGTGAATGGATCAATTGGATGGGTTACTACAGCTTCGGCGCGTGACCAGGCCGCGAGCCAAGCATCTTCTTTTCGACCCGTAATCAACAACACGGGTGGGCAGTTAAACACTTCGTCTTTTAACTGGCGAGCAACGCCCATGCCACCTTCAGGCACTGCCTCACCATCTAAGATGAAGAGATCGGCTTTCAAGTTACCAGCTAAATCAGGGCGATCGATAAAAGCGCGCAAAGCGGGGGCGGTAGCAAATTCTAGAACTTCATGAGTTGGCAGATCTGCGGCAATCTTGCGACCTAAAGCCGAGACTACGGCAGCCCGGACAGCTAAATCGTGAGAATAAATAACTACCCGAATTTTGCTGGTTTCAGTGCTGCTCATGGTGGCAATTCTAATCAAAATCGTGGATAAAACTGCTGTGACCTGACTCATGCTTTCTAGCCAATATCACTGGCTCAAACTGGCTCTTCTGTGCGCAATAAGGCGCTATTTCGGGAATAATGACCTCCATGTCGAGCACAACTGTAGGAATGCACAAACCCACCCGTCCGAACTTAGTTGCTGTCGGAACTATCGTTTGGCTCTCAAGTGAGTTGATGTTCTTCGCTGCTCTCTTTGCGATGTACTTCACCACTCGTGCAGTTCAAGGCCCAACTGTTTGGCTCACCTCAACTGAACTTCTCAATATTCCATTCGCCGCTCTTAACACAACAGTTCTGGTTTTATCATCTGTGACTTGTCAGTTCGGTGTTTTTGCGGCGGAAAGATTCCAAGAGCGTAAGACCGGATCACTGTGGCAAATCAACAAGTGGGGTATGCGCGAGTGGTTTGCGCTGACATTCTTAATGGGCGCATTTTTCATTGGTGGCCAGGTTTACGAATACGCAGCCCTAGTACAAGAAGGTCTAAGTATTTCCTCGGTTGCTTATGGTTCTGTTTTCTACATCGCAACCGGCTTCCACGGATTGCACGTAACTGGCGGCTTGATTGCATTCCTCATCGTGATGATCCGAGTCGCGAAATCCCGCCGCTTCAATCACAATCAAGCTACAACAGCCATCGTGGTTTCATATTATTGGCACTTCGTCGACGTCGTCTGGATCGCTTTATTCTCTGCGATCTACCTAATTAAGTAGAAATGAATTATGAAAAAGATATCGAAACTTCGTCGTAGCGCATTCGCGTCACCTCTACTACTGGTCCTAGCCCTGTTTGCAATAGGTACGACTTTCTCAGTAGCCAGCGCGACAACCAAAACTGAACTTTCGATCGAGCAACGTTCGGCTCAAATCGCCGAAGGTAAGAACATTTTTCTTAAGGGCTGCTCGTCCTGTCATGGATTAAATCTTGAAGGATCTGCAATCGCACCTTCGCTTATTGGTGTTGGCGCAGCTTCAGTTGATTTCCAAGTTGGAACTGGTCGCATGCCCGTGGCTGACTTAAGCCAGCAGATTGTCCGCAAAAAGCCGGTATATAACGCAGAGCAAACTGCAGCACTAGCTGCATATGTAGCTTCCACTGCCCCTGGCCCAGCTATTCCAGGTGAGGAATTATTGAACTACGAACGTGACGGAAATACCGCTGAAGGTGGAACTTTGTTCCGCACAAACTGCGCCATGTGCCATAACTTTGCGGGCCAAGGTGGCGCCCTAACTCAAGGTAAATATGCACCAACTTTGATGGGTGTTGAACCTAAATACATTTACGAGGCAATGATCACTGGTCCGCAAGCTATGCCAGTTTTCGCAGACAAGACTGTTACCCCTGCTGAAAAACTTTCCATCATCAAATGGATTAAAGCAGCAGAAAATGAACCACAGTTAGGTGGCGTCGCTCTTGGCAGAGTTGGCCCAGTTACTGAAGGTCTGTTGGTATGGACACTAGGACTCGGACTGCTGATCGGTGTGGCAGTTTGGTTAGCGACGAAGGCGAGATAAACAAATGTCCAACGAAATCGAAGCAATCAAAGATCCTGGATTACCGGCACACGTACATCGCAAAGCTGATACTGATCCAGTTGCCGAAAAGCGCGCAGAACGCCAAGTAGCGATTCTCTTTCTCATCTCCGCTCTCGGTACAGTGCTTTTTATCTACGCATATTATTTTATTCCTGAAGATGTCTTTGTATTTTTCCCGGTACTGGGTAACACGAATGCACATCAGCTCTTCTTAGGTCTCGGGCTTGCTATGGCACTTTTCTTTATTGGCGCAGCAGCAATCCATTGGGCAAAAACATTAATGCCCGATGAAGAAGTGATCGCAATGCGTCACACAATGCGATCAGAGGATGAAGATCGAGATGCACTTGTTAAGACTGTAAAAGAACGCGCGGGCGCAGCCGGTCTCGGTCGACGCTCACTAATCAAGCGCTCTATGGGACTTTCTCTAGGTTTGATTGGTCTTTCTCCGCTGGTTCTATTGCGTGATCTAGGCCCACTGCCTGGCGATGACTTAACGAAAACTAGTTGGAAAGCTGGATCGCGTTTGGTTACCGACCCAGGTGATCGCCCAATTCGTCCCCAAGATTTAGAAGTTGGCGCGGTGGCCCAAGTGCTTCCCGAGCATTTCGGTGAAGAGCGCCGGGCTCTAAGTGATATCGCTAAAGATGCTGTTCTCTTGATTCGCCTACGTCCCGAGGAATTCCAATTAAGCCCTGAACGTCTTTCCTGGACCTATGACGGAATCATTGCTTTCAGCAAGATTTGCTCACACATGGGTTGCGCAGTTGCACTTTATGAACAAACCACAAAACACCTACTCTGCCCGTGCCATCAATCAACCTTTGATGTTCCACGAGCAGCGAAAGTAATTTTCGGCCCTGCAGCTCGATCTCTTCCTCAGTTAGCAATAACAGTCGATGCGGAAGGTTATTTAATTGCACAAAAACCATTCTCCGAACCCGTCGGACCTAGTTTCTGGGAGCGTTCATCATGACCGCACGTGAAAGAGTTGCCGGCACGGTAGCTAACTATGTAGACGAACGCACTGGCGCCGCCAAGTGGATGAAGAAGAACTTAACCAAAGTCTTTCCTGACCACTGGTCATTCTTACTTGGTGAAATAGCGCTCTACTCCTTCGTAATCTTGCTGCTATCCGGAACTTTTCTGACCTTCTGGTATGACCCTTCGCAACGCGAAGTGTTGTATGGCGGAAGTTACGTGCCTCTGCAAGGTCTGCACATGTCAGCCGCTTACGCTTCGACGCTACATATTTCGTTCGAAGTTCGTGGTGGACTTTTGATGCGTCAAATCCACCATTGGGCAGCACTAATCTTTATGGCTGCCATAGTTGTGCACTTGATGCGGGTTTACTTCACCGGTGCTTTTCGTAAGCCACGTGAATTCAACTGGATCATTGGTGTTGGGCTATTGACTCTGGGAATTGTCGAAGGCTTCCTCGGCTACTCACTTCCTGATGACTTGCTTTCAGGTACTGGTATTCGTATTGCTGAAGCAATCATTCAAGCGCTACCAGTGGTTGGTTCGTACCTGGCATTCTTTGCTTTCGGTGGCGCATTTCCAGGCGAGGCATTCATTCCGCGTATTTTCACGGTTCACGTATTGCTACTGCCGGGAATTTTCTTAGCCCTTATTACGGTCCACCTAATGTTGGTCTGGTACCAGAAGCACACTCAGTGGCCAGGTCCAGGGCGCACCGAAAAGAATGTTGTCGGTTACCCATTAATGCCTGCATACATGGCTAAAGCTGGCGGATTCTTCTTTATCGTTTTCGGTGTTACCGCTTTCTTAGGTGCTGTTGCGTCAATTAACCCAATTTGGTTGTACGGGCCATATAACCCAGGCCAAATTTCGGCAGGTTCGCAACCCGATTGGTACATGGGTTGGCTAGACGGCTTAGTGCGAATGGCCCCGCCGCTAGAGCTGCACTTATTTGGATACACAGTTCCACTAAATATTCTGATTCCAGGTTTAATCATTCCCGGAATTCTCTTTACCGGCTTAGCACTATATCCATTCATTGAAAGTTGGATAACTGGTGACAAGCGCGAACATCACCTACTAGATCGGCCACGAAACGTTCCGAACCGTACCGCTCTTGGCGTTATGTCTTTGACATTTATGTTGGTTGCTCTCTTAAATGGTGGAAACGACATTATTGCGACTACTTTCCATCTAAGCATTAATCAAATTATGTGGTTTAGTCGGATCGGGATTATCGTACTTCCACCTTTGGCGTTCGTTATTACCAAGCGAATCTGTCTTTCACTTCAGCGAGCTGATCGCGAGCTAGTACTACATGGCCGCGAAACTGGTCGCTTAATGATGTTGCCACATGGTGAGTTCGTCGAAGTTCACGAACCAATCTCACCTGAACTAGCCTGGAAACTGACTGCTCACGAACAAGCGCCTGCGCTAGCTCTTGAAGATGTTGATGCCCGTGGGGTACGTCGCGCAGGTGGCTTGAAGAACAAGTTGCGCAAGCGAATTAGTCAAGCAAATGCTGAAAGCATTGCTAAGCCCACTGTTAATGATCTAACGGAAATTGAGCACCACTAATTCAACTACACATCAAAGAAACCCTCGCAGCTAGCTAGCGACGGGGGTTTCTTTTTGCTTGCCTACAACTAGCCAAACCCCGACTACGGTTATCAAGGTTCCCAGCAGCGAAACTGGCGAGATGTGTTCATCAAAAAGGAAATAAGCTTCAATCGCAGTTGCTGCCGGGACTAAGTAATAGAGCGACGAGACACTTGCGGCACTGCCCTGGCTGAGCAAGAAGAAGAGCAACAAAATTGCACCGAACGAAAGCGCTAGAACTAGCCAAGTTAGCGCACCAATAAATTTCGGTGTCCATTGGATATCTGGTTGCTCAAAGATTAGCGCGAGGACTAGAAGGACGCCTGCAGTAGCCGCATATTGAATAGAAGTTCCAGCCAAAGTTGGTATTGCTCCCCCGTACTTTTTCTGCAAAATGGTGCCAGCAGTTCCACCGAACAACCCAATTACAGATGCGGCAATTGCAATGAGTGAAATTTGAGTTGTTCCGCTCGCATTTACGCGCGGAATTACGACTACGAAAAGTCCCACTAGACCCAAAATCAATCCGAAAATAGCTCGTGCATTTAGTGGTTCATCAAGATATCTAGCCGCAAAGATACTTACTAACACTGGTTGCAAGCTAACAATCAGTGCTGCTACCCCAGCTGGCATTCCACGGCTCACGGCAAAAAAGCAACCACCTAAGTATGTGCCATGCAGCGTTAAACCGATTATGGTTGATGGCCAGATAATTGGTCGAGTTATTGGCTGACTCTTTCGCAAGAAAGCTATTGCAATAAATAACAGTAGTGCTGCAATGGCCATGCGGATTGCGATGAAGTAGAACGGTGGCGCATAAGGAATTCCATATTTAACACCTATGAAACCAGTGCTCCAGAGAATTACGAAGAGACTGGGAGCGAACCTCTTTAACACGACTGCTCTAATTAGTGATGAACTGTGTCGTTGCTTGGCTTTTCATACTCGGTTACAAAACCGATAATGCTGACTACCAGTGCACCGACGCCTAGCAATGTAAGCCACCAACCAATGATTAGGCCAAGTCCAACTGCAAACATACTTGCAGCCAGTGGCAATGGCCACCATGAATGTGGACTGTAAAAACCTAATTCACCTGCTGAGTCTGCAATTTCACCTTCCAGATTATCTTCTGGCAAAGTAACCCCGATACGTCGGTTGGTAAACCATACGTAGTAACCAATCATTGCTGCTAGCAAAGAACTGAGCAGCAAGCATGAAATACCTAATGGCTCGCCGCCAACATAGTAATAAACAAAGGTAATGATTGCGTAGAAAATAGCTAGACCGACAAAGAGGCGATAATTAGCTTTCATTTAAATTAGTGCCCTTCGGTCTTAATATGTGGGTGATGCAGATCAAATGCCGGACGCTCTGAACGAATACGTGGCATCGTTAGGAAGTTATGACGAGGTGGTGGGCAAGATGTAGCCCATTCCAGCGATGCGCCATAGCCCCACGGATCATCACAATTAACCAGCGGTGACTTGCGAGTAATCCAGACATTTATGGCAAATGGAATCATTGAGAGCGCCAACAAAATTGATCCCACGGTTGAGATCATGTTCATCGTGGTGAATCCATCAGTTGCTAAATAATCAGCATATCGACGAGGAAAACCCTTGATACCTAACCAGTGTTGAATCAAGAATGTTGTGTGGAATCCGAAGAAGAGGGTCCAGAAGTGGATCTTTCCTAAACGCTCATTAAGCATGCGCCCAGTCATCTTGGGCCACCAAAAATAGAAACCGGCGAACATTGCAAATACCACTGTTCCAAAGAGCACGTAATGGAAATGTGCAACTACGAAGTAAGAGGCCGAGACCGCAAAATCCAGCGGAGGTGAAGCCAGGATGATTCCAGTTAATCCACCAAATAAGAATGTGATCAAGAATCCCATAACCCATAGCATTGGAGTTTCGAAAGTAACGTGACCGCGCCACATTGTGCCAATCCAGTTAAAGAACTTAACGCCAGTCGGGATACCGATTAAGAAAGTCATAAACGAGAAGAAAGGTAAAAGGACTTGACCGCTTGCGAACATGTGGTGGGCCCACACTGAAACTGACAGAGCAGAGATTGCAATTGTCGCTGCAATCAAACCTTTATAACCGAAAATTGGTTTACGGCTAAATACGGGCAAGATCTCGGTTGCAATTCCGAAGAACGGTAGCGCCAAAATATAAACTTCAGGGTGCCCGAAGAACCAGAAGAGATGCTGCCAAAGCATTGCGCCACCATTAGCCGGATCGAAAATATGTGAACCAAATAATCTATCCGATTCGAGTGCCAGCAGTGCTGCTGCCAGCGGTGGGAATGCGAGCAACACCAAAATTGATGTCAATAAAACATTCCAGCTAAAAATAGACATGCGGAACATCGTCATACCCGGTGCTCGCATGGTGAAAATAGTCGTAATAAAGTTAACGCCACCTAGAATTGTGCCGATACCACCGATGGCAAGGCCAACGATCCACAGATCGGCACCTATGCCAGGTGAATACTGTGAGTTGGAAAGTGGCGCATATGCAGTCCAACCAAATGAAGCCGCGCCGCCCGGTGACAAAAAGCCGGCAAAAGCCATGATGCCACCGAACAAATAGATCCAGTAGGACAACATATTCAGACGTGGAAAAGCTACATCTGCGGCGCCAATTTGCAAAGGCATAATCACGTTAGCGAAGCCAACGAACAACGGCGTTGCAAACATCAACAACATGATGGTTCCGTGCATCGTAAAGACTTGGTTGTACTGCTCATTGCTTATGAACTGCATGCCCGGACGAGTTAGTTCGGCACGTAGAACTAGCGCTAAAAGGCCACCAATCAAGAACCAAGCAAAAGTCGTCATCAGGTAGAGATAACCGATCGTCTTGTGATCAGTCGAAGTTATGAAGCGGACAAAATGACGACCTTTCGAGGTAGGTGCAACAGTTGAAGCACTAACCTCTTCTGTGATCGTGCGTTGAGCGTATGTGGTCATGCTTGGCCCGCCTTCTCGACTTCAAGTTTAAGATTTGAAACAAAAGTTTCGTACTCTGCTGGTGTGACTACTCGCACGGTGAACAACATCTGGGCATGGTTACGGCCACAGAGAATGTTGCATCGACCTGGGAAATCCCCCAATTTGTTAGCGGTGAATTCTAAGTGATTAGTAACTCCGGGCAGATTTTGGATTTGAATCATAAATTCAGGAATCCAGAAACCGTGAACTACATCGTTTGAAGTAATTGTGTAACGCACGCGCTCGCCTTGTGGCACCACCAGAACTGGTGGCTTGGCTGGAGTGCCGGTGATCTTTACATCTCTACCGGCATCTAAATACGTGAACTGCCATGACCACTGAAACCCATTGACTTCTATTTGATGTTGAGCGCTAGCTTGAGGTTTTACAATTTCATTTTCTTTAACAGCTGTGAAGTAAAAGAGCACTGCCACGATTATGAAGGGAATAATTGTGTATGCAACTTCGATCGGCACGTTGTACTGAGTCTGCTTTGGAAACTCAGGACCATTCTTTGGTGCGCGGTGAAAGATTGCGGGCCAAACGATCAAGATCGCGGTAAAAACTCCTACGACTGCCGCCGCTAACCATGAGTATGTCCAAAGCGAGTGCGAAATTTCGTTAATGCTTGAGGCGTCACCACTAAAGCCTGAATCTGCATCTTTGGCACAACCAGTAAGGACAAAGCTAGCTGGCACTAAAACTAAGAGGCCACGGCCAGTGGTATTCAATTTCATAGCGTAAGGATAGTCGTACGCTTAGACGTCTGGTTCGGTCAGGAGTAGCCTTCTATGCGTGGTTCGGGTCACAGGAAATTTCACCAGTCAATCGCCGCTTCACCCTGCTGCAACGGCCCTATTAGCCGATGCCTTTAGCCAAGGCTGGGCCGATCCGGCCAAGATTGGTGATCATTCAGCTAGAACTGCAATTCTGCGAAATGAAGCGATTGAATCAATTGCAGAAAACCTAGCTCTAAAGCCAAGTGAGATTGAAATTATTGGCGAGCCACGTCTCGGCCACCACTTAGCAATTTCTGGATTTTTAAAGCCAGAACATACGCTGATTCATTCCGCGGTTGATCGCAGAAGTGTTTTCGCCGTAGGTGTTGCCCATCAAAACGCTGGTGGCACTACTCAAGTCAGAAATGTTGGGCCCAATGGGCAAATCGTGGATTTGCAACGACTGGATAGAACAGTTTTGGCGCTGCAAGGCGTGAATATCGAAACTGGTATCACTCAAGATGTTGATCATGTAATCAACCGGATCAATCCTTCATTTATCGCCCTAGATTATTCAGCTGCCCCAAATCTGGCTTTGCCTGCGCGCTGGGATAGTGCGATTTTTGATGCAACTAGTTGGCAGGGTCCTGCTGGTATCGGTGTATTGGCAATTCGAAACTCAACCGCTTGGAAAAACCCGTTGCCAAATTTAGGAATTCGCCGAACTCCTGAGTCATCCTCGCTTCCACTATTGCTAGCTAGTGCCGTTGCTCTCGATGCCTGGCTCAAAGAAGAAGCTAGCGAAGGAAAGCGCATTGCCGAATTGAGTCTTTTGATTCGAAAAACTCTCGGTGCCGCAGATATTGGAATCACTTTTGCAGGTGAGGATATAAATTGCGTTGGCCAAACTATTGCTTTGGTAGCAGACGGTTGCGTGGGTGAAGATTTAGTTCGTCAATTAAATGAATTAAACCTAGTTTTAGATTCCGGGTCTGCTTGTACCGCAGCTCAAATGCAACCAAGTCATGTACTGACCGCGCTTGGAATGAATAGTGAAGGAAACTTACGCATTACGTTGCATCATGGCGTAACCGAAGCCGAAGTACGAGATTTAATTGATGCGATTACTTCAGTTGTGCAGAAATCTCGCTAGCCGCAACATCACCATAAGCTTGGGCAAAACGTGACACAAACTCGGCAGCAGTAAAGCGATATTCCTGAGTTCCGGTTGTTTCAATAACGTAAGTTGCAATCATCGAACCGAGTTGAGCACATCTCTCATGGCTTAAGCCCCAAGCTAAACCGGCTATAAATCCGGATCTGAATGAATCACCTACCCCAGTTGGATCAATCTTTGCCTTTTCTTTCGGCACACTTACTTGAACAAATTCGCCATTTTTGGATTCAACTTTTGCGCCTTTTGATCCAAGTGTTACCACCCGATATTCAACTAGGTTGAGAATCTCGGCATCTGTCCAGCCGGTCTTTTGCATCGCAAGAGCTAATTCGTATTCATTTAAAAACAAATACTTGGCGCCAGTAATAAGTTGTCCAATTTCTTCACCACTCATGCGAGCCATCTGCTGTGATGGATCTGCCGCAAAGGCGATCCCTTGTGAACGACAAACTTCAGAATGTCGCAGCATTGCTTCGGGATCATCTGGTGAAATTACGACGATATCGAAACGACCAGTTTTATCCATGATTGGGCCTAGTTCGATATTGCGAGCTTCAGACATCGCACCTGGGAAGAATGAAGCAATCTGATTTAACTCAGTATCGGTAGTGACCATGAAATGAGCCGTGAACTGGGTGGTTGAGATCAATACCTGCGAAGTGTCTACGCCGTGACGCAGTAACCAGGCATCGTAATCAGCCCAATCTTTTCCGACGGCGGCAATTAAAACCGGATTGAGTCCAAGCACACCCATTCCGTAAGCAATGTTAGCCGCGCATCCTCCTCGGCGAACTTCAAGTCCGTCTACTAAGAAGGAGAGCGAAACTTTCTCTAGCGACCCAGCGACGAGGGAATCAGTAAATTTTCCTGGAAAAGTCATTAGATGGTCCAGGCCAACAGAGCCTGCAACACCAATTTTCATTAAGTTAGTTTCGCTTTAAGAAATTAATTAAAGGAATCGCCGCAAGCGCAAGAACCTTGCGCATTCGGATTATCGATAGTGAAACCTTGCTTCTCAATGGTGTCAACGAAATCGATGGTTGCACCCATTAAATATGGATCGCTCATCTTGTCGATTACTACCTTGACGGTACCGAACTCACGAACAATGTCGCCGTCCTGATTACGATCATCGAAATAAAGTTGGTACTTAAGGCCAGAGCAGCCACCAGGTTGAACCGCGACTCTCAAGCAGAGATCATCGCGGCCTTCTTGCGCCAACAAAGCGGCGACTTTGCTCGCTGCTACATCGGACAAAGTGATACTGGTTGTCTTGATATCTACGGCCTCGGTAGTCATTGCTCTCCCCTAAAAGTCTTACGAACAGGGCTCAATACTAGCCAACAGCGGCAGATGGTGCGACAAGAGCCCAAAAATTCGAGAGAATGTCGCCATGGCATTGACCGATCTCCTTTTGATGGGACGCGAACGCGATCTAACTAGCGAACGCGGGGTTTCATGTGCCGGCGAATTACCAGCGGCTAGTGATCCAGATTTAGTAGAACGGGCTCGTGCAGCGAGAGCGGCTTTAGGCCCTAAAGTCATGATTCTTGGACATCATTATCAACGCGATGAAGTTATCGAATTCGCTGACATCACGGGCGACTCTTTCAAGTTGGCTCAAGCTGCTGCCGATAATCCGCAAGCCGAATACGTTATTTTCTGCGGCGTTCATTTCATGGCCGAAAGCGCCGATGTGTTAACAACTGCTAATCAAAAGGTAATTCTGCCAGATCTTGCGGCCGGTTGTTCAATGGCCGACATGGCAACTGCTAACCAAGTAGATGATTGTTGGAATCAATTAACTGAACTTGGATTTTCGCAAAAAACTATTCCAGTTACCTACATGAATTCTTCAGCAGCGATAAAGAGTTTCACCGGAAAAAATGGCGGAACAATTTGCACCTCATCAAATGCAAGAAAGGCAATGGAGTGGGCCTTTACTCAAGGTGAAAAGATTCTGTTTTTGCCGGATCAACACTTAGGTAGAAACACTGCAGTTCTTTCAATGGGCCTAGCGCTGACCGATTGTGTGGTTTGGAATCCGTGGAAACCGATGGGCGGTTTAACCGAAGCCGAATTGCGTGAAGCAAAAGTGATTCTCTGGCGCGGACATTGCTCGGTGCACGGTCGCTTCAGTGCCCAAAATGTGGCCGACGTCCGTGAACGAGTTCCTGGAGTACAAGTACTAGTGCATCCAGAATGCCAACATGAAGTAGTCTCAATTGCCGATGTCGTAGGTTCAACTGAAAAGATTATTCAGACTGTCACTAATTCCCCAGCCGGTTCTAAGTGGGCTATCGGCACTGAACTAAATCTTGTGCAGCGCCTCTCGCGCACTATGCCTGATAAAGAGATTCTCTTTCTCGATAAGACGGTTTGCTATTGCTCGACAATGAACCGCATTGATTTACCACACCTAGTTTGGGCCATGGAGTCCTTAGTTCAAGGCCAGGTAGTCAATCAAATAGTCGTCTCTGAGGATGTTCGCAAATACTCCAAACTCGCCCTAGAACGCATGCTGGCTCTATAGTTCGGCCATGACTGAAGAAGCTGCAAAAAAAGGTCGTCCGACTCCTACTCGCAAAGCCGCTGAATCAAAGCGCAAGGTTTCAACTCTTGCGCCTGTGATTGGAAAAGAAGCAAAGCAGCGAGAAAAAGCCTTAGCTCGTGAACGTCGGGTTGCGGCTCGAGAGGCTTACCTACGTGGCGATGAAAACGCTCTCCCGCTACGCGATCGTGGCCCAGTACGCCGATTTGTTCGTGACGAAGTCGATGCTCGCCGATCTATCGGGGAATTCTTCTTACCAATTATCTTTGTAGTCCTTCTTTTCTCGGTAGTTCCAAACATGACGGTAAATGTCATCGCAATTGCGCTGATGTATACCGTACTTCTCTTTGCTGTTGTTGATGGCTTCTTTTTAAGTCGCAAACTAAAGAAACAAATTGTCGAAAAGTTCCCAGACGCCGATACCAAGGGGCTGGGAATGTACGGCTGGCTACGATCGACACAGATGCGACGTCTGCGCGCACCTAAACCGTCAGCGGCTTACCAAAAGAAAAAGTAATTAAGCGCGAGGTTTTGGACTGCCCATTAAGTTCGGGTCAGTTTGAACTATCGGCTTCAGCGCAGCATTGATTTCTTTAATCACTGATGCATCCAACTTTATCCCACTGCCCTTAGCATTTTCGGTTACTTGTTTAGGTTTGGTTGCTCCCATAATTGCAGTCGCAACATTTGGGTTACTGAGAATCCAGGCTAGAGCCAGCTGAGACATAGTTATTTCGTGGGCAGCTGCGATTGGCTGCAACTTAGCAACATGACTCAAGAATTCATCATTCATCATTCCTTGCATGAACTGGCCATTGTTATTTTTATTTGCACCACGTGAATCAGCCGGGATTTTCTTGCCTGGCAAATACTTACCAGTTAAAACACCCTGCGCCAGCGGCGAATAAACGATCTGGCTGATGCCTTCGCGTTCGCAAAGTGGCACGATCTTTGCCTCAATAACTCGATAGATAGCAGAGTAAGAAGGTTGATTCGAAACGATTCGGTTGTAACCCTTATCATCTTGAATTTTTAGGGCATCCTGAATTTCAGTGTGCTTCCAGTTTGAAACACCGATGTAATTAACTTTGCCCTGACGAATCAAGTCATCGAACGCGCTGAGTGTCTCTTCGAGTGGAGTTTCATAGTCGAATCGATGCGCCTGATAGAGATCGATGTGATCAGTTTGCAATCGTTTTAATGAAGCATGACAAGATTCCATGATGTGTTTACGAGATAACCCGCGATCATTCTTGCCTGTGCCAGTAGGAAAATAAACTTTGGTGAACAACTCGTATGACTCGCGCTTTACCCCTTTGAGCGCCGCGCCCAGAATGGTTTCAGCCTTGGTACCCGCATAAACATCGGCGGTATCAAAGGTAGTGATGCCAGCTTCAAAGGCAGCTTTTACGCAGGCATTAGCTGCAGCGGCTTCAACTTGGTTTCCATGGGTGATCCAGTTTCCGTATGAGATCTCGGAAACGTACATTCCGGTATTTCCTAAGCGGCGATATTCCATTTTGTTTCTCCCCTGGTTTCTTAGCGAACGTGCGATGGCATAAACGGTAACTTAACAATCTCTACTGCAGAAGTGCGACCACGAACATCTAGCTCAAGTAGTTGTCCGACCTTAAAATTTGAATTTACTAACGCTAGTGCAATGCCACATTTTAAACTCGGTGAGAATGTTCCGCTAGTAACGATTCCAACTTCAGCACCTTCGAACAGAACTTTCATATCGGGGCGCGGTATCCCCCGATCGAGTGACTTGAGTGCCACTAGTCGGCGCGGGACTCCAGTTTCCTTCTGCTCTCTCAATACTTCACTTCCTTGGAAGGCTTCCTTATTCCAGCCAACTGCCCAACTCGCACTTGCCATTATCGGTGAGATTTCCAAAGAGAGTTCATGACCATGAAGCGGATATCCCATCTCAGTTCGCAATGTGTCACGTGCGCCAAGGCCGCAAATCAGGCCTTCATTAGCTTCAACTTGTTGCACTAGCGCATCCCAAACTGTTAGCGCTTGACTCCATTTTGGCAGAAATTCGAAACCGTATTCGCCGGTGTATCCAGTGCGACAGACAATTACTTCGCACCCAGCAATTGAAACATAAGTAAATGCCATGTAGTCGATTTCGATTTGTAATCCGAAGTGCGCCAAAACTTTCGCGGCCATGGGACCCTGCAAGGCGATGACACCAAACTCATTATGCAGATTAGTAACGGTAATTCCGCTCGGTGCATGTGCTTGTAGGTCTGCAACGACAGCACTGGTATTTGAAGCATTAGGCACAATAAAGAAATCGCTCTCGGAATTTCGATACACGATTAGATCATCAATCACCCCACCCGCGTCGTTACACAACATTGAGTACTGGGCTGCACCATCTGGAATTTTAGTTAAGTCATTTGTGAGCATCGAGTTCAAAAAATCCAGCGCACCTGCACCGACCACTGATGCTTTACCAAGATGTGAAACATCGAAAAGTCCAACGCGTTCTCGAATTGAAGCATGCTCTGCTAAAACGCCAGCGCTGGGATATTCGATCGGCATTAGCCAACCACCAAAATCGGCCATTTTGGCGCTGCGGGCTAAATGGCGCTCGTGCAGAGGAGATTGCTTCATGGCGCACAATCTAGCGCTACATATTCTGGGTTTCCTGCTTTAGACTCAGCCTAGTTCAATTGAATGACCAATTAGGAGAGCCATGAAATCAATCCGTTTATCCGATGCTTTAGTTTCCGACGATATTTTGATTGTTGGTTTAGCCAAAGGCGCTAAAGCGGATACCTTAAAGATTGAATCTGGCTCAGTCACACTTGATGAAAAGTCCTTGCTCTCGGCCCTGAAAGACTTAGGCGCAACTGGTGCTGCCAATGAAATTACCAAACTGCCTGGTTCAACTACTCGATTATTGATTTTCACCGGTCTTGGTGAAGCTAATAAAGATTATGCCCACGAAGTTTTACGACGAGCCGCCGGGGCCGCCTCCCGCGCATTAGCGGGAGAGAAAAGCGCAGCCGTCGCCCTGCCAATGACTTCGATTGAGCAAGTTGCAGCTGTAGCCGAAGGCATGACCCTTGGCGCATACGCATTCGATGAATTTCGCGGATCTTCTAAAGCTGAACGCAAAGCACCATTAATTGGTGCCACTGTTCACACCAAAATGGCTAACTCAAATGAGGCGAAAGCTGCGGTTAAGCGCGCTGTGATTATTGGGGAATACACAAAACTAATTCGCGACTTAATCAATACTCCCCCAAGTCACTTGACCCCAGATTCATTTAGCAAGCAATTTGCTGCAGCGGTAAAGAAACTCGGCGGTTCGGCGGCACACTTAAAAGTTTCTATTCTAAATGATAAGCAATTACGTGATGGTGGTTATGGCGGCATCTCAGGCGTTGGCCAAGGATCTGCAAACCCACCTCGGTTGTTACACATTTCTTATAACCCACCAAAGGCAAAGAAGAAGTTTGCTTTTATTGGTAAGGGAATTACTTTCGACACCGGCGGATATGCGCTAAAGCCTGCGGCCGGAATGGAAGCAATGAAGTCGGATATGAGTGGCGCTGCCGCCGTTAGCGCAGCGATTTTGGCAATAGCTGAACTTAAACTTCCAATCGCCATTGATGCGTGGGCGGCAATGGCCGAGAATATGATTTCTGACAACGCCACTCGCCCAAGTGATATTCACACCATGTACGGTGGAAAAACTATCGAAGTTTTAAATCCTGACGCTGAAGGTCGCTTAGTCATGGCAGATGCACTGGTTAAAGCCCAAGAATCAAAAATGAAACTAGATGGCATCATCGACGTGGCCACTCTTACTGGCGCACAAGTTGTTGCTCTGGGCACTCGCACCAGTGCGGTGATGACAAATAACGACGAATTTCGCGCGCAATTCTTAGTTGCAGCAGATCAGGCTGGTGAGTCTTTCTGGCCAATGCCACTACCTGAAGAACTTCGCGCTTCACTTGATTCCACTGTCGCGGATATGGCAAATATCGGCGATCGAATGGGCGGCATGTTGGTGGCTGGCCTATTCCTAAAGGAATTTATTCCAGCTGAGTTGCCTTGGCTCCACTTAGATATTGCTGGCCCTGCTTACAACGAGGCCAAGCCGCACGGATATACCCCAATCGGTGGAACCGGAATCGCTTTCCGCTCGTTGCTCCGTTTGGCCGAGATCACTTGCGAAAAATAGCCACCAGTTAGTTAGATCGCCCGAAGGCTGGCAAGATAGGGCCATAGATCGCTTATGGCTGAAAGGTTGACCGTGGCTCAATTCGACTTGGTAATTCTTGGTGGTGGCAGTGGCGGTTACGCCTGCGCTCTGCGAGCAGCTCAACTAGGCAAGAACGTAGCGCTGATCGAATCCGGAAAACTAGGCGGAACTTGTCTGCACCGTGGGTGTATCCCAACTAAGGCCCTGCTTCATTCCGGCGAGATTGCCGATAGCGCACGCGAAGCAAGCACTTTCGGAGTTAACGCCCAATTCCTATCAATGGACATGGTTGCAGTTAATGCTTACAAAGATGGTGTGATCAGCAAGCTCCATAAAGGGTTGCAAGGACTAGTTAAATCACGCAATATCACTTTTGTCGAAGGCCACGGACGTTTGGTTTCCAAAGATACGGTCGAAGTAAATGGTGAGCGCTATACCGGAACCAATATTGTTTTAGCGACTGGTTCTTATGCGAAATCATTACCAGGTCTTGAAATCGATGGTGTCCGAGTAATGACATCTGATCACGCAACCAACCTTAATTACGTACCTAAGTCAGTGATTGTGCTTGGTGGCGGCGTCATTGGTTGCGAATTTGCATCAGTCTGGAAATCATTTGGTGCTGAAGTAACAATTATTGAAGGCTTATCACATCTAGTTGCACTGGAAGATGAATCAAGCAGTAAGCAATTAGAGCGCGCATATCGTAAGCGTGGAATTAATTTCGAACTCGGTGTTCGTTTCAAGTCTCATACTGTCACTGCTGACGGCGTAACTGTTGAACTCGAAGATGGAAAAACCTTTTCAGCTGATGTACTACTTGTTGCAGTCGGTCGTGGTCCAGTTTCGGCCAACCTTGGCTATGAAGAACAAGGGATCACAATGGATCGCGGCTATGTGCTCGTCGATGAAAAATGTCGCACCAATGTTCCTGGAATCTGGGCCGTTGGAGATCTAATTCCAACTCTGCAATTAGCTCACGTCGGTTTTGGTGAGGGAATTTTAGTTGCCGAAGAAATCTGCGGATTAAACCCACGTCCAATTAATTACGATGGTGTTCCTCGTGTTACTTACTCTGAACCAGAAGTGGCATCGGTTGGCTTAACTACTGCGCAAGCCAAAGAGCGTGGCCACGATGTCGTTGAATTGAATTACGACTTAGCCGGCAACGGAAAAGCACAGATCTTGCGCACTGCGGGCTCAATTAAGTTAGTTTCACAAAAGAACGGCCCAGTTCTTGGAATTCACATGGTTGGGGCAAGAGTCGGTGAACTATTGGCTGAAGCACAATTGATTTTCAATTGGGAAGCAACCGCTGATGATGTTGCTCCTCTCATTCATGCTCACCCAACTCTTTCCGAAGCAATGGGTGAAGCGCACATGGCACTTGCCGGTAAACCTTTACACGCCCACGGGTAATCAAGAATTACAAATAGGAAAACAAGGAGATAAAGCGATGACCTTCTCACTAACAATGCCAGCA
>Ga0114967_10000923_pt1 | contig 24706 bp, 42 predicted proteins | sample M_130628_MF_Meta_FD_92639 | JGI IMG/M metagenome (GOLD analysis project Ga0114967, IMG submission 92639) | Freshwater microbial communities from Lake Montjoie, Canada to study carbon cycling - M_130628_MF_MetaG | ecosystem: Environmental > Aquatic > Freshwater > Lake | place: Lake Montjoie...
ATAGATTCCACCAATTGGACATCGGGAACGCAAGAATATCCAGTTAGTTTATTTAATCAATCAAGGCCCATTTCAAAATATAAATTAAGTGCAGATGGCACAGAGGCATTAGTTATTATTTACAATGGATTTAATAATGGCTATACAAAAGTAACTCATACTTTACGATTGCCGGACAAGGCTAATTATCAATTTACGGTTGACACATGGGGAAGTTTTACAACGGTTTTACGTTTAAGTGGTTTATAAGATGATAAAAAATGTATTAAGAATGTTGATGTCTGCGGATCACTACGGAAAGAGTGATTTGATTGAAATAGCTAAAGGAAAATACGAATTACAAACTACTTTGAAAGGTGGATTAAAGCAAATGAAAAGGATATGGAAGATAAAATAATTGAGTTAAAGGTTAAACATAATTTGGATGACGTTGCTACAAAGGTAGACAAGGTTAATCATAAGTTAGAGGAAACCGATAAAAAGGTAGATGAGATATCTGAATCCACAAAAAAAGCGGAATCCGGAATAGATAAAATGACTAAGTCATTTACCGGTTTAGGCTTGGCTATTAAGGGTGCCGGTATTGGTTTAGCTGTTGAGGGTTTTCAGATGTTCAAAGATACATTGATGTCAAATCAAAAAGTCTTGGATACGTTTAATTCTTCATTAAATGCTACAAGATTAATTTTTTCGGATGTCATAAAAGTTGTTTCCGGCGATTTATCAATTAGTGAATTCGTTGGAAATCTAGGAAATGTATGGAGTAAAGCAACAGATAAAACAAAATTAGTAAACGATGCAAAATTAGCTGAGGCAGTACAACAAGGATTAGTTGCAAAATATAATCGCTTAGCGGAATTACAAAGGCAAATTAGAGATGATGAATCATTAACATTTGCACAACGAATAAAAGCTAATGATAAATTAGGAGAAACGCTAAAACAACAAGGTGCAGAGATGGAAAAACTTGCACAGACTCAAATTGATGCAGCGCAAGCAAATTTAAATCTAAGTCCGGACAATATTGATTATAAGGTTGCTTTACAACTTGCTAAAAATAATTTAGCTGATATTCAAGATCAAATTACCGGTTTTTATAGTGAGCAAAAAACCAATAAGATTTCTTTATTAAAAGAACAACAAGCAATTGATAACGAAGGATTGACTGCAGAAATTGATCGAGTTCAAGCAAAGTTTGATGCAATGAAAGCGATTGAGGAAAAATATATTACTGAAATCCAAGATTTAAAAGCAAATACAGATCAAGCATCTTTAGACCAATGGACAAAGAGAAGGGAAAAAGAAATTGATTTATTAGAAGAAGACTTTGCAACTAAAGCAAATTTATATCAATTATTATATACAGAAAAAGCCATTAAACAAACTGCAATTGATAAAAAATTAACATTAGAAAGGATTGATCATTTAAATGCTTACGCAGATGCATCTATGGCTGTTGCTCAATTAATAGGACAACAAACTGCAGAAGGAAAGGCTTTAGCTATTGCTGCATCTTTAATTGCTACTTATGCTGCAATCGCAAAACAATTAGAAACATTTTCCGGTGCCGGAGTTGCAATTCCGGGTTGGGCAATTGCACAAGCAATAGCTACCGGAGCAGTAGGATTTGCTCAGGTTCAAAATATTATTGCAACAAATGTACCAGGGGAATCTAATGTCGGTTATACTATGGCAAATACTCCTTCCGCACCAAGATTTAATGTAGTTGGAGCAAGTCCAATAAATCAAATTGCACAATCATTAGGTGGGGAAATACCACCAGTAAAGGCTTATGTGGTAGCTAGTGATGTAACAAGTCAACAAGCATTAGACCGAAATCGGGTAAGTGCCGCAACATTAGGATAATCGAAAATACAACAAAGCAAAATTTAAAGGTTTATTGGATATGAAAATAATCGAATTGATTATCGAAAACGATTTGGATGGAATTGAGGCGATCTCCTTGGTTGAAAAACCGGCGATTGAATCAAATTTTATCACATTGGCTAAGGAGTACGAAATGAATTTGGCAGAAGTTGATGGCGAAAAGCACATATTAATGGGCCCGGCATTGATTCCTAATAAAATGATTTTTAGAAAAGAAGGCGATTTGAAATACCAGGTTTATTTTTCTGAGGCTACGGTAGAGCAAGCAAGCCAAATGTATTTAAAAGCGGGCAATCAATCAAACGCAACATTGCACCACAAAACAAAGATTGATGGTATGTCCTTAGTTGAATCGTGGATCATTACAAATCCCGAAATGGATAAGTCTAAAGCCTACGGGTTTGATTTACCTAAGGGAACGTGGATGGTATCAATGAAAGCCGATAATGAAGAAATGTGGCAGAAAGCAAAAAGCGGAGAAGTTAAAGGTTTCTCGATTGAGGGATATTTTGCGGACAAATTAAGTTTGGAATTATTGCCACAGATTAACGATGAAGATTTAGTTTAACACATTTTAAATATTTTAGAAGATGGCGAAAAATAGTTACACAAGTCCAAAAAGCGGTAAACGTGGATGCTTATGCAAAGATGAAACGTATTCACCTGATTGTTGCGATGGCGAGATAATCTCGCAAGGTGTTGGGGCCTTAGTTGATCAAGTTGTTTCAAATGTAAACAACACGAATGTACCGAGAACATTAGTAACAACAAGTAATTAAAATAAATATGCAAACAGAAAAATTAGTATTTGAAAAATTATTTTCTGCTGATAAAGTTGAATTGGAATCGCAGAGAATTGAATTAGGAATAATTCAAGATGCTATACAAAACAGTCAAGATGCTATAAAGGAATTTCAAACTGCGTCTTCAATTATTAGCAATGCAAAAAGTAAAGCAGATGTTAATTTAAAAAAATCTATTGCTTTAGGAAATGCTTTTTTAAATGGTGTAAATGAAATTAAAAAAACAGCTAAAGCATTCGGAATTGATGTACCTCAAGAAATTTTAAGAGAAGAAAAATTTGCAAATGCAACAATAGTAAGTTCTCAAAATTTATTAAAATTTTTAAATCAATTAGAAAAAGAATAATTAACAAAAATAAATATGGAATATAAAAGCAAAAAAAACTTGATTAAGGCCGCATTAGGTTTCCAAGTTAATCTTGCACAAATGAAGTTAGAGGATGGAGTTACCATCGTTGAAGCGGAAGCATTTGAGCCTGATTACTCAATCGGAATCGTAACGGCTGACGGAATTGTACCGTTACCAGTAGGCGAATACACTTTGGAGGATGGAAAGATTTTATCCGTAAAAGTTGAAGGAATTATTTCAGAGGTAAAAGATGCAATGCCTGGGGAAGCACCTATGCCAGAGGCACCAGTAGAAATTAATGTCGAAGCAGATTCACAAGCACCACAACCAAAAAGAGTGGTTGAATCGGTTAGCAAAGAAACATTTTTTGCAGAAATCGAGAAGTTACGCACGGAATTATCGGCACAAATTAACGAAGTTAAAGCGGAAAATGAATCGTTAAAAGCCGAAAAATTAGCATTAGAAGTAAAATTAAATAGTCAAGAAGAAGGAGCCGAGCCAATTGTTCAAAATCCTGAAGCTGAAGTAAAAGTACAAGGATTTGCGTACGGACAAAATCATCCCGAAACAATTCTTGATAATGTGTTTTCAAAAATATTTTCATAACTAATTAAATTAATTTAAAGAATGGCTACTACAACTAGCATTACCACAACCTATGCCGGTCAATACGCAAATAAGATTATTGCGGCATCATTGCTTTCATCTCCTACCATTGATCGTGGTGGTATTGAGGTAAAACCTAATGTAAATTACAAGCAAGTTATCAAGCGTGTTGCTACTGATGCAATTTTAAAGGATGCAACATGTGATTTTGATGCAACATCGACAATCACATTAACAGAGAAAATCTTACAACCGGAAGAATTTCAAGTTAACCTTCAATTGTGCAAAAAAGATTTTGTATCGGACTGGCTTGGCTTGGAGCAAGGATTTTCAGCATTTAAAGTATTGCCTAAATCATTCCAAGAGTTCTTAGTAGCTCATGTTGCTGCAAAAGTTGCTGCAAAAAATGAAACTAACATTTGGGAAGGTGTAACGGCTAACGCTGGAGAATTTAATGGTTTAACTACATTATTAACAACAGATGCTGCTTTGCCAACTGCTCAAGAAGTTGCAGGAACTACGGTAACGGCTTCTAACGTAATTACTGAACTTGGTAAAATTGTTGACGCTATTCCAGCTTCATTGTACACAAAGGATGATCTTTACATCTACGTTTCTCAGTCAATTGCTCGTTCTTATGTTCGTGCTTTGGGTGGTTTTGGTTCTTCGGGCTTAGGTGCTAATGGTACTAACGCAATGGGTACACAATGGTACAATAATGGATCATTAACATTTGACGGAATCAAAATTTTTGTTGCTGATGGTCTTGCATCTACTAAGGCAATTGCGACACAAAAATCAAACCTTTATTTTGGTACTGATTTATTATCTGATTTGGCTGAAGTTCAAGTGATTGATATGTCTCCAATGGATGGATCACAAAACGTGCGTATCGTAATGCGTATGACGGCTGGAGTTCAATACGGATTTGCATCTGATATTGTTACTTACGGAATTACAAACTCCGCTAACTAATTAGTTTAAAGCACCTCGTTAATTCGGGGTGCTTATTTTTCACATTTAAATACATTCAATATGCCTTGCGATATTAGTTTAGGACGGTTAGAGCCTTGCAAAACCAGCGTCGGTGGATTGAGAGCAGTTTACATAATGAACGAAGGTGACGCAACAACGGTCACCTACGATGCAACTGATACGGATGCGATAACTGCAATTGCAGGTACTCCAATCGGTTACAAATACGATTTGAAGGGTTCAAGTTCATTTGAGCAAACCATTAATTCATCTCGTGCAAATGGAACTACTTTTTTTACGCAAACGCTTAATTTATCTCTTAAAGGGATTACAAAAAAAGACTTGAAACAAATCAAGTTATTAGCCTATACACGGCCACAGGTTATCATCGAGGACAATAACGGAAATTTCTTTTATGCCGGATTAAAAAACGGAATGGAAGTAACGGGCGGTTCAATTGTTACGGGTGCTGCAATGGGCGATTTATCAGGTTTCACGATTACATTAGTTGGCGAGGAGCCGGTACCTGCAAACATCATTACAACATCATTGACATCTGCGGGTGTTACGATTACAGTTGGAACCTAATTAGGTTTAATTTTAAGAAGTTGGAAGGCCGGGCAGAGTTCCCGGTCTTTCCATTTTAAAACAAAATCAGTTTTTTCGGTTTATAGTATATGATTCTATTGAAGCAAATTGCAACGGCCCAACAAATTAAGTTTATTCCGACACGGAGTGGAAGGCCGAATGAGTTAATATTGAAAAATGAAACGACTAGCGTGCAAAGTCAGTATTATATTGATTGCACGACTGAATCGTTTTACACTAAATTTTCGAAAATTCTTGATTTAAAAGAAGGCCATTTTTATACGTTGACGATCAACGAAAATTCCGACAAAACTAATATTGATAATTTTGCGTCGAGGGTTGTGGCGGATGGTGGAACGTATGAAGGGGAATCGTGTTTATACTCGTTTTACTCATTGTTTGCCCATACAACTACTTCGGTACACTTGGACAAGGTATTTGTCACAAATCAAGTTATCGACGATTATAGCATAAATAAAAACGAATATCTACAAAATTCGTCAAATATAATTTTCTATGAATAGGAAAAAAGAAAATAGCGGTTTACATTTTGTTCAATTAGAGGCTTATTCAGCCCCTAAGATGACGGAAAACAACCGTGATGCGTGGGTTGGATTTGGCGAGGATAACAATTTCTTTCAGTTTTTGATTGATCGATACAACGGATCAACGACAAATAATGCCGTTATTAATAACGTAATAAAATTGATCTACGGACGTGGCTTAGATGCTACGGATTCAAGCAAAAAGCCCAACGAATATGCTCAAATGATGATGCTATTTCGAAAGGATATTGTTAAAAAAGGAGTGGCAGACCTTAAAATGTTGGGCCAATATGCCTATCAATTAATTTACAACAAGTCAAAGGATGCCATCATTCGGGTTGAGCATATTCCAGTACAATTATTAAGGGCCGAGAAGTGTAATAAAAAAGGAGAAATTGAAGCGTATTATTATTCTGATAATTGGGAGGATACAAAGAAATTTGTACCTAAACGCATTTCGGCTTTTGGTTATGGCGATAAAACCTTGGAAATCCTTTATATTGGAAATTATACGGTAGGTCAAAAGTATTATTCAAATGTTGATTACATAGGTGCGATTCCCTATGCTAAATTAGAGGAAGAAATTGCGGATTATTTGATTAACGATGTTCAAAACGGATTCAGCCCGACAAGCGTTGTTAACTTTAATAATGGAATACCTGATGAAGAAAAAAGGGAATTAATTAGTCGACAAGTTTCTGCGACATTAACCGGATCGAAGGGTAAAAAAGTTGTCGTTTCATTTAATAATGATGAAACCAAAAAGACTACGGTAGATTCTATTCCGCTAAATGATGCGCCGGCACATTATCAATATTTAAGTGAAGAATCAAGGTCGAAAATTTTGTTAGGTCATGGTGTTGTTAGTGGTTTGCAGTTTGGAATTCCTTCCGCAAATGGATTTAGTTCAAATGCGGATGAACTAAAAAATGCAATTACCTTATTTGACAACATGGTAATTCGTTATTTTCAAGATACGTTTCTAGATGGAATTGATAAAGTATTGGCATTTAATGGAATTGCTTTAAATCTATATTTTAGAACTTTGCAACCTTTGGATTTTGTTGATTTAAACCCTATTGCCGATAAAGCTACGGCTGAGGAAGCTACCGGAGTAAAGTTATCTGAGCATATTGACGAATTAGAATTAGAGGAATTTGGCGAATATATTGACCTTAATGAATGGGAATTAATTGATGCAAGGGTTGTTGAAGACATAGATGAAGATACTAGGTTAGATATTGAATTGGAGGCAATGAATAACCCTAAAAAATCATTATTTTCAAAATTGTATAATTTTGTAACTACCGGAGTTGCACGACCTGATTTAAAATCTGAGCAAGACGGTAAATTGTTTATCTCTAGGTATCGTTATGCCGGAGAAACTACGGATAAAAGCCGTCCTTTTTGTGTAAAGATGACACGATTAAACAAACTTTATAGAAAAGAGGACATTAAATTAATGAGTGATAAAGCAAGTACAAATCCGGGATGGGCACCGAAAGGAAAGAAGACCTATGACATATTTTTGTACAAGGGTGGAGGCGCTTGCCATCATTTTTGGGTTCGAGAAACCTATAAAAGATTTACTGATCCACGAAAAAAGGGAAGCGAGCAAATAACACCGGCACAAGCAAGGAAGCAAGGAGAGATATTGCCAACAAATAACAAGTTAGTTTATACGAAGCCGATAGATATGCCCAATAAAGGATTTTTACCAAAAGGATAAAATATGGCAACTGCACTATTTGTAAGTCGAGATGAGGTTATAAAGTTTACTGCATTAAATGGGAACATTGATACGGACAACTTTATTCAATGGGTTAAGGTCGCACAAGATATTCACATTCAGAATTATCTTGGAACAAAATTATTTAAGAAAATCAATGACGATTTGGTTGCCGGTACATTAACCGGAAACTATTTAACATTAACAAATGTGTTTATAAAACCAATGTTGATACATTGGACTATGGTGGAGTATTTACCATTTGCTGCATACACTATTTCAAACAAAGGTGTCTACAAACATAACTCAGAAAATAGTGATACAGTAATAAAAGACGAAATTGATTTTTTAATTGAAAAAGAAAGGTCAATAGCTGAAAATTACACTAGGCGATTTATTGATCACATGAGTTTTAATATGTCATTATATCCGGAATATAACACAAATAGCAATGCAGATGTCTACCCTGATAAAGAATCAAATTTTATCTCATGGCAATTGTAGGGGAAGCTACAAGCCAAAAGAAGAAAACATTAAAAAATTAAAGGTCTATCTTAATAAATTAGAAAATGGCAAATAGCATAGGATGGGGCCAAGGTGCTGGAAATAACGCAATCGGTTGGGGCCAAGGTGCTGCCAATAACCTAATTTCATGGGGTAAATCACAAATTACATCACCATCTGGCGAAACAGATATAGTAGGTGGGGTTTATGCTTTATCTTTTAATTTTCAAACTCGAATTTCAACGGATTCTGGTACCTTTGAAGCACCAACGTGCTTAATAACAACATTAAACACATTTAAAATATAGAAATATGGCATTATTAGATACTGCGTCCTTAATTGTCACGCCAAACGGTTATAAAGCATCCAAATTATATTCCATTGTTCCTAGTGATGGAACGGGGGATATGGCATTTTCAAGAACCGGTAACACGGCTACACGAGTTAATTCAAGTGGTTTGATTGAAGGAGTTAACGCAAATATTCCAAGACTTGATTATACGGATGGAACTTGTCCTAAATTGTTGCTTGAGCCACAAAGAACAAATTTACTTACTTATTCAAATAATTTTGATAATGCAGATTGGGTAAAAGGTGCAATTACTGTAACATCAAGTTCAGGATCAAGTCCAGATGGAACAAATAATGCTTTTTTAATTGATGCAACAAATAATAATGGAAATATTAAAGAGATTAAAACAGTAACTTCTTCAACTGCATATGTTTTTAGTTTTTATGCAAAACGAGGTACCGCAACAAATCATAAATATTCAATTTACAATCAAACCGGTGCTTCCGAAATTATTGCACCAACAAGTTACTATTCCCAAACAAATTCATCTACTTGGGTAAGAATAATTATTCCATTTACTACACCTGTTGGATGTACAAGCGTTGCAGTTTATACGCATCGGGATTCATTAGCAACCGGTACAACATTAATATATGGCGCACAATTAGAAGCAGGAGCCTTTGCAACATCATACATTCCAACGACTACGGCAAGCGTTACAAGGAATGCGGATATAAGCAATAATGTTAATTTGCAAACTAATTCAATTTTAGGTACAACCGCAAACACATATTTTTTTGATTATACTTGCCCAACGGAATCAAGGGCAGCTGCATTTTTCACAACATTACATCTATCATCAGTTGCATCTAATTCGTTAGCAATGTCAATGGGTTCATCTTCTTATTCTATCAGAGTTTATAATGGGGGAACGTTACTTTTAAATTATACATTTCCAACAAATCCGATTAATATTAAATGTGCATTGGTTTATAGTATTTCTGCTGGAACATTAAAAATATTTTTAAATGGTAGTTTAATTAACACGGTAACCGGTTTGTCTTTTGCTAATTATTCAAATCTGACTTTTAATGATGCCAATTCAGCAAGTATTTCGGCAAGATATTTGCTAAATAAATTAGCAATTTGGAAAACTGCTTTATCGGATTCAGAATGTGTAACATTAACAACATAAAAATATGAAATTTTTAAAATACGAATTTGATCCTAAGCAATGGGATAAATTAAAACCCGAAATACAAATTAGTTATGGATTAGACGATGAGAAATCAATCGGATATAATCACGAATTAATCGAATCAGTTGTGGAAATTGGTCACATTATGACTAAGCCACCAGTATTCGATGAGGAAATGAATATGATAAATACACCGATTTTATCTGATAAATATTCAGTTGATATTCTTTGGAAAAATGAGGAAATACCATCGTTTGAATCATTTAAAATTTGGTGCGATCCGATTGGTATTCATTCTTTTGGTGATTCAATTGATGCTGATTATATCGAGGCTTATAACGAACAAAAGACTAATTAATGAATTTTGACGATATTATAGTACCTTCTTTGACTGGAGCCATTGGTGCTTTTATTTCTTGGTTAATTGGACGCAAAAAAGAAATAGTCGAGGTTCAAGGAAACGAGATAACAAATACACAAGAAGCTATTAAGATTTGGCGAGAAATGGCTGAGGATATGTCGAATAAGGTTAAGGAGTTAAGTGATAAAGTTGATGCACTAACAACGGAAGTACAAAATTTACGTGGAGAAAATGCAGAATTAAAAAATAAACTTGGATTAGATGGTAACGAGCCAACAAGCATTAAAAAAGTACGGATCACCAAGCCAAAGCAATCCTAATTTAATTCTTTGGGATGTACCTTCTGAATTAGAAATTGGTATTATACCTAAAAAGATTTATTGTAATAAGGATTTGGTTGGGCCTTTGACAAACGCATTTAAAAAACTTATTTCCTCTGGTGCAGTAAATGAATTAGTAACGTGGGATGGATGCTTTAATATTCGAAATAAAAGGGGCTTATCTTCAATGTCATTACATTCTTGGGCCATTGCAATAGATGTCAATGCTTTTGAGAATGGATTAAATCAAATACCTAAATTATCTAAAGAATTTGTCGATTGTTTTATCTCATCTGGATTTGATTGGGGTGGAACGTGGACAAGAAAAGATGGAATGCATTTTCAACTATCAAAAATATGAAATATCTAAATCTCCTTATTTTTTCGTCGATTATTTTCTCAAGTTGCGTACGAAACAAGTCAATTAATACCGAAGTAGAAAAAATTCGAATTGATACAGTTCGTGATTATAAAGTAATTACAAAATTCAAACCGATTCACGACACATTAACAATTGAAAATGTTTGCGATTCTTCGGGCATATTGACACGATTTTATAGCAGTCTAACCATTCCATCAGGCAGGTTAACAATAAGGTCAGAGAATGGAAGTATTAAAGCCACAATTGATTTAGATTCAGTTGCGAATGTGTACGATTCTAAGTACAAAGCAAAATATAAAAACGAAGTCAAGTTTGTTGAAAAAATAGTGGTCAAAAAAGTGGTTCCGGTATGGGCCATAGTTACGATTTTGATTCAGTCGTTCATCATAATTCTATACTTTTATTTTAAATTTATAAACCCATTCAAATGAGGCCACGTTTTAAACAAATGGTAATCGAAGCCATTGAGTTAATGAATGATGGCAAAGCCAAATCAAAAGGCGAAGCGACAAGAATAATCGGCAAGAAATATGATTACAATTCTGAGAATCTACGAAAGGCCTGGAACAATTACGTTGACCTTGCTAAAATTAAAGAAGATCATAAGGGTCTTGCGAATCATTGCGAGGAAAGGGGAATAAATGTTAGTGATGTTTCTTTGTATTGGGATAAGACAAAAGAATATTCAATAGCGGTTAAATTGGATAAAGTCCAAAAGACCTACGAAAATTTAAGGGATGCCATTGTAGAATCGATGAATGAGCATTCGCCTAATTACATACCGGTTGTTTATAAAGATTATAATGATGGGCATTTGTTGGTTGTTGATCCGGCAGACATTCACATTGGTAAATTAGCCACGGCCTTCGAAACTGGCGAAGATTACAATAGTAATATAGCAGTTCAAAGAGTACACGAAGGAGTTGAGGGAATTTTAAATAAGGTTAAAGGTTTTGAGATAGATCAAATTCTTTTGATTATTGGCAATGATATTCTGCACATTGACACACCTAAAAGAACAACTACCAGCGGAACTTTACAAGATACGGATGGAATGTGGTATACTAATTTTTTGATGGCCAAGCAGTTGTACGTTGATGTAATTGAGAAGCTGCGATTAATTGCAAAGGTTCATATCACTTATAATCCATCAAATCACGATTATACTAATGGATTCTTTTTGGCGGATGCTATTCAGTCTTGGTTTCGGTTAGATGGATCGATTACATTTGATTGCTCTATTAGTCATCGCAAGTATTACCGGTACCATAACAATTTGATTGGAACCACGCACGGTGATGGGGCCAAGATTACAGATTTAGGTTTGTTAATGGCTGAGGAGGCAAAACAAAATTGGGCCGATACAAAGCACCGGTATGTTTACACCCATCACGTTCATCATAAAACAAGCAAAGATTTTATCGGTGTAACAGTTGAAAGTCTTCGCAGTCCATCAGGTGCCGACTCGTGGCATCATCGTAATGGCTATGTTCACGCACCAAAAGCCATAGAAGCTTTTTTACATTCAAAAAATTATGGGCAGATTGCTCGCATTACTCATATTTTTTAATATATTTGTTCATAAGTTGTTTTCATAAGTTTGTTTAGATAGGTTTAAAGTGAAGCGAATCCCTTCCGGTATTACTGGAGGGGATTTTTGTTTTGATTGAAAAAAAAGATAGAAAAGTTTTTTTTATTGAAAAGTTTTTCTAATTTTACATCACGATGGCAACGAAGCTATTTAATAAACCTTTTAAACAATGTCAAAATTTAAAATTTCTTTCGAAGATGCACAAGAAAACGATGTGTATTCAATTACAAAACAATTTGAGGATTTGCAAGAAGCTACAAAGTATGCCGAATTAATTTTGGCAACTACTTCCGATGATTGCATTTCTTTTAATATTTATCAATTTTAAACCTTATCAAAAAATGAAAAAAACTTTTAAGTACATCATTGAACGGCACAAGGAAGATCCTGAGTGCTTATTTATGGCCCTTGGCTTCATTATTTTCTGCACGGTGGCCTTTTTTCTATTACCTTACTTTTATATCCTTTTAAAATGATTTGGCGGATGAGATTCCGGTATCACGGTACTGGCACTTATTTCATTACAATGAAATTTGCAGACATAAGAGAAGCAAATCGCTACATCAAGCAAGAGGAGGCAAGAGAGAAATCAGAATTTTTAGACTTTAAAATCTTGGAACGTTATGGCCTACAAAACTGAATTTCCTTGCGTGTTACATTGCAGATTGCACGATGGTCGTGGCAACTGGTGGAATACAACTCAAATGTTTAAGACCGAGCAACAATTCGAGCAATTCCTAAAAGATGGAATGCGAGATGGGTACGATGTTGATGATTGGTCATACATCGAAGGTTATTTTGATCGTAAAAATTAATTAATTTAAAACAAACACAAATGAAAAACCTGATTAAAAGTTTATCAGCATTTCAGAACGAATGCCCGATAATACACAAAGACACGAAGGGCCATAATTACACTTATGCCGACCTTCCGCAGATTTTTAATACCATTAATCCGTTAATGAAGAAGCACGGATTATGTTTCAGCCAACTATTGGAAAACGATGGAATAAGAACTATTCTTTTCCATGTTGAAAGTGGAGAGCAGTTAGAAAGCTTCACAGTAATTCCTAAAGTAAAACTTGGTTCGATGAATGATTACCAGGCTTATGGATCCGGTGTGACTTATTTTCGTAGGTATGCGATCAGTTCTATTCTTGGATTGGTTACCGATAAGGACACGGATGCAGCCGGTACCCAGGTGGCAAGCCCGAATAATTCAAGCCTAACAACAAAAGACTTGAAAGAATTAGAATCAGTTTTAAATGATTGCCAATCGGTGGAGGCAGTTAAAGAAATTTGGGATACTATCGAAGATGTTTTTAAAACTGATAAAAGAGTAATTAAATTAGTTACGGATCGTAAAAATCAATTAAATAAATAATTATGAGCAAACCAGAAAAAATATTTGCAAAGGGGTTCAATTTCAAAAGAAATGAGAACGCACCCGAATGGGTAGTCGGTCGGCTATCCTTAAAGAAAGATGAAGCGATCGCCTTCATACAAAGTCAAGGCAATGAGTGGATTAATCTAAACATTGCACGGGGCCAACAAGGTAATTTCTATGTCGAACTCGATACCTGGAAGCCTACCAACCAACAAAATCCTAGTTCTAATCAGTCCAGTAATATTCCACAATTTAAACCTCAACCAAATGCAAGCAATGATCTCCCCTTCTAAAGTAGTTTTAACTCAAAAGCAGAACGAAGAGTGTTTTGCATTCAGTTGCTTCCAGCACATAATGAAAAGCAATATGGCTTTGAATGTTGACACACGGCGGATCATTATGGATATGGCTGCGACCGAAGTTATCAAGGGCAAGATGAGTGAAGAATTTTTTAACTCCTTATTCCCGAACGATGATAATTAAGGAGATAGACAAATATCAAATGACTGCGGAGATACTAAACGAGAGGGGCATTAAGCCTTTCTCGGCCCGCAGTTGGAACTGGGAAAACATACGTTCAATTGCGTATTATAATAAAAAAAACGCAAAAGCTGGGTTTATGAAAAGGCCCGATGTAATGGAAGTAATTAGAGAAGTAACTATAAAAATGCTTGAAGATGCAAAGGAAAGACAAACAGTCGATTGATAATGCAAATTTTTTAATAATGGTTGGCCTCATTGGATTCATTGCTTGCTGGGTATTTTTCTTAATCAGATTAATATGAAAGAATTAACTTTTAACGAGTGGCAAGACCATATCGCACGGCAATTAGAAGCCGATTATAACAAAATTTTTAATCAACCTAAATTACAAATTAATGAAAAGTTTTATCAAATTTCACGAAGAAAATCCAAAAATTTACGATCAGTTCAAGGAAATCGCTAACCTTTATATTAGCAAAGGCGAAAGGCGAATCAAGGCCGAAACAATCTGCGAGATCATTCGATTTCAATTGATTAAGGAGTTTAACGATGGGCATAAATTCATCAGGTTTTTTGCCCAAGATTATGCAAAGAAGTTTGAAAATGATTATCCGCAACACGTTGGAATCTTTACAAAACGATTGGTAAATTTTGAACTTGAAGATTAATTTGCTATATTGCAATACAATAAGTTAAGAGGGTCGGAGTTCTTAATTTGTTCTAAAGGTTTATAAAACCCGAAGCCTGTTTGCACTCCGACGCATTCAGGCTTTTTTTTATTTTCAATATGGAAAAAGAATCATTTTATTTCCCACATTTCTGTAATGCTAGGCACGATCGAAAGATTCGCAGAATGAGAAAAGAATTAGGCACGGAAGGTTACGGAATTTATTTTATGTTACTGGAGACATTAAGAGAGCAACACGATTTAATGTATCCAATGGAGGACATTGATTTATTAGCCGAGGAGTTTGATGTATCAGAAGCAAAGGTTAGAGTTATAATTTGTAATTATGGACTTTTTGCAATTGATGAGGATGAAAAGTTTTTCAGTCCTAAAATGTTACTTTACTTGGAACCTTATTTTAAAATGAAGGAACAAAGGAAGTTAGCCGGACAAAAGAGTGCTGCTAAACGAATGTTAAACGAAAGTTCAACGACTGTTCAACAATCGTTCAACGACCGTTCAACAAAGGAAAGTAAAGTAAAAGAAAGTAAAGTAAAAGAAAGTAAAGTAAATGAAATTAAAGAAAAAGAAAGTAAAGAGAGTTTTAGCGAAATGCTTTCGCCATATATTCAAGAATTAAATTCTGAATATGATAATTTCTTTTTATACTGGACTGAAAAAAATTCAGTTGGCAAAGAACGATGGCAATCTGAAAAGTTTTTTGATATTAGCAGAAGGATTAAAACTTGGATGCAAAATCAAAATAAATTTGGAAACAAAAAACCTTTAACAAATTCAGAACCGGCACCTGGTAAGATGACTAAGAATCTTAATCAGATGCAAGAAATTTACGAAGAAACTTTAGAACAAATAGCAAATGGAACTTATCACAATCCCTTCATCCGGAAATAGTATTGATAAATACTCTAAACCGATTTTAGCCGATAGTAAATTAACTAAAAGCGAAATTATTATTTACGATGCCAGTACAAAACAAAAAATTATGTACTTGTCAGAGGCAGAAAAAGCACGGATAGCCAATACAATCATTTCGATGGCTAAAGTACGTTTAAGCCTAAAGGATAGAGCCAAGCACGAAGATGCAGTAGAAAGCCAAATGATTTTTAGCGATCTAAACAAATTTGATCATTTAACGGAAGCCGAAGTATTATTGGCCCTTGAAAATGGACTTGATGGTAACTACCTTAAAGAACACGAATCGAATGTGTTTTGGAACCCATCAAATTTTGTTCTTTGGATAAAGCGTTATTTGCTCGAGAAAAACGATGTGATGCGGAAGGTAACAAATGCCAAGCCAGCAGATCACATTCGACATACTCCAAAGGATGAAGAAATTAAGCAGCAAGGAATACTTTGTGCCAATGATTATGCGGATCTTTATGCACGGACTAAAGATGCAGATCGAACATTTAAATATCCAGCCGGTTTAAATTTCCTTTATGATCTTGGTGTTCAATACGGATGGCTTCATTTGGATGAGGAAATAATAGATCAAATCAAGATGGAAGTTGCACCAAAGTTTTTACATTTGGTTAAAAATCTAGCAGATGTTTTTGAGAATACGGAATTTATTTGGGCCTATAAAGCTGAATGTTACAAAAGGTTTATTAAAGACCTGGTAACGTTTGAAGTTCGAATTGATACAAACGGAAAAATTAAACCTATAGCATAATGAATGTTTTAAGTTTATTTGACGGAATGTCTTGTGGACAACAAGCCTTGGAACGTGCAGGAATAAAAGTAGACAATTACTTTGCATCTGAAATTGATAAGTATGCAATTCAAGTAACGATGGCAAATTATCCTTCTACTGTCCAGCTTGGTTCGGTTGTAGATGTTGATGGCTACTCATTGTCCAAGATTGATTTATTAATGGGCGGTTCACCTTGTCAATCATTCAGTTTTGCTGGAAAACGTAAAGGAATGTCAACAAAGGATGAACAAGAAATTTTAACCCTTGAACATTATTTACAATTAAAGCAAGAAGGATTTGAGTTTGAAGGTCAATCATATTTGTTTTGGGAATATATGAGATTACTCAATGAGGTTAAACCAAAATATTTTCTGCTTGAAAATGTAATGATGGGGGAAAAATGGGAAAAAATACTTTCAAAAGCAATTGGAGTAAAACCTATTATGATTAATTCAGCTTTAATTTCTGCACAAAATCGACAAAGATTGTATTGGACTAATATTGGATTAAAGCCACAAGGTTTATTTGGGGATTTGGAATCAATTATTGAACAACCTAAAGACAAAGTAATTTTGTTAAAGGATATTTTAGAAAAAAATGTTTCTGATAAATATTTTATAAGTCAAAAAATGATAACTGGATTTATAAAACATACGGAAAAACACGAAGAAAAAGGAACTGGTTTTGGATGGAAACCTACTGAAGGAAATAAAAAAGCAAATTGTTTAAGAGCTAATGCAGCTTTAAATGCTACTGATAATTCAATAATTGTAGGAGATCAAAAAATTTTTGGTGGAGATTTTAGATATGATGAAGGATATAGATGGCGCGAAGGAGGAAAATCAGGCACCTTATGTACCAATGCCGACAGCTTTGCAAAGATAAATTCACAGATTAGAAGACTTACTCCAATAGAATGTGAAAGATTACAAACAGTTAAAGACAATTACACAGCTCACGTTTCCGATTCACAACGTTACAAAATGCTTGGAAATGGTTGGACAGTTGATGTCATAGTTCATATTTTAAGTTACATTTATTAACAACAATTATCATACACTAAAAAATTTATTCAACTTTTAAAAAAAATCAAAAATGAAAATTTATTTACATTACTCGAAAATTAATACGACTGGAGACATTCCTGTAATTGAATTTGATGAAATATCACATATTTGTGATTTTATTGAAGAACTCGAAATTCAAGATAAATCATCTGAATTACTTTTTGAGGGATTTAGAAAAATATTTTTACTAACTGATGGTTTAGAAATTTTTGTAACACAAGAATATTATATTTTATTAGATGTATTTCGCTATGAATTATTTGCCTTATTTGAAGAAATTGATTTAAATCACGTTCATTTATTTGAATGTGGATCATATAATGAAGCCTATGATTTAGCATTAATGATCAAAGAAAATGAAAATTTAAGTGAAAGTTTACAAACTGGAGTTGTTGGTCAAAAAATTGGATAATGAAAAAAATAATTATTACAACGATTTGCTTTGCATTGCTTACGCAGATCACGCACGCATCTGATGTTTTCTTTAATATCTCTCGGCAGACAACACTCGACTATTTAATTAGTTGGGTGTTTGCCTTTTCTTTGGAATCATCCATCTTGATTTTTACCTTGCTTGGAAAACGAAATACTGCTATCTTTTTTGGCCTTATTTCGTGGCTTATAAATCTTCTTTATTACTGGGTAGAAATCGGAATGACTCAGAAGTTTGTGGCGATGAATATTATTTCATTGATTATACCGGTGACCATCTTTTTTTATTCGGAACTAATTAAAACTGACAAACGTAAAAACTTATTAAAGTGAAACAAGATGAACATCTCCTCCAGGTTTCAATTTGTAAATGGTTGGATTTAACACAAGAATTTCCATATTTTGCAATTCCAAACGGTGGCCTAAGACATAAATTAGTGGCCATTAAATTAAAAAGAGAAGGAGCAAAATCAGGAGTTGCTGATATGTTTTGGATGGTGTCGAATAATACCTGGAAAGGTTTATTTGTCGAGGTTAAAATCGAGAATGGTAAGCAATCACAAAGCCAAAAGGATTTTGAGTTCGTAGCGTTAAAGCACGGGTACTATTACGCAGTTGTAAGAAGTATTGATGATTGTATTTCTTTAATTAACCGGTTTAAAAAAAATGAAATATGAAAACAATTAATTCTTTAAGTGGTGGCAAAACATCAAGTTATCTTGCTTATCATTATCCAGCAGATTATAATATTTTTGCATTGGTAAAAATAGATGACATTAATTGTAAACCTAAAGACAAAAAACTTATACAATTAGTATCTGATAAAATTGGGGAAGATTTTATAGCAAGTGCAGAATCAGATTTGACACTTAAAGTAATTTTAGATTTAGAACAATTAATAGGTAAAAATATAATATGGGTAAGTGGCTTGTCATTTGATAAATTAATTAAAAAGCAAACAATTTTACCAAATAGCCTTAGAAGATTTTGTACACAAGAAATGAAGATGCGACCTATTTGGGATTGGTGGTATAAAAATATTAATCAAAAAGTAAAAATGGGTATTGGATTTCGTTATGATGAATTAGAAAGAGCAGAAAGATTTACTGTATCATTTAAGGGAATAGTAGGTAAGCAAGGGGGAGGAGTACGAAACAAGTGGGAAGAAATAGAATGGAGAGAAGGTCATTTTCCTTTGATTGAAAATAAAATTACTCATTATCAAATTAAGCAATGGGCATTAAAAACTGATTTAATTTTTCCAGATGATTCAAATTGTGTTGGATGCTTTCATAAGCCATTGCAACAATTAAGAAAAAATTATGATGATTATCCAGAAAAGATGCAATGGTTTAATAATATCGAAAAAAATATGAAAGGTACTTGGAAACAAGATGTTACTTATGAACAAATTTATAAACTTGGATTACAAATGGATTTCTTTTTTGGAACTGGAAGTGGTTGTCAAGCAGGATTTTGTACTGACTAAATGAAATCTAATTATCTTGATGCCATCGCCTGGATTGATCAGCAGTTAACAAAGCCGACAAGACAAATAAAAGTTGGATGTGAAACTATTCTTGATTTGAACTATTCTTTGGCCTTAAATCGAAAACACATTTTAGAAAATTCGGGGCAATTATCTTATTCAGCATTCGGGCGAACTAAAAAAATAAAAGATTTCTTGCAATTATCAAAATAAAAAAGTAAACTTTGTAAATGGCCCAATGGTATCTAAAAAGGGAAATAGAAAAGTTTAAAGGATCATAAAACGTGGTAAGCATTAACCACCTTATTGACAAACATAAACATTGGATAACCGTAGTAAAAAGATTCGGGGAAAATACCTACGCCGAGGATATAGTCCAGGAAGCCTACATAAAAATCATTCAATCTAACAAAAATGTAAATTTTGCCTATTTCTATTTTACTTTGCGATCATTGACAATGAATCTGCATAACAAGAAAGTTATCAAGATAGAAATCACAAAAGACATTGAATATTTATTGAGCGATTCCATTGAAGAAGATATAGTTTTAGAATTGGCTCAACCGTTTATTGACTACATTCAGACCTGGGAAGATTACGAAAGAATGCTATTTATGGTTTATGTTAATAAGGGAGTTTCAATGAGGAAAATGGCAAGGGAATCAGGAATAAGTTTTACAAGCATTTATAACACAATAAGAAACTGCAAATTAAAATTAATACAATGGCAAAAAGAAAACCAAAAGGATTAGGCGATACTATCGAGCAATTCACGGAGGCAACCGGCATCAAGGCTGGTGTTGAAAAATTAGCGGAGGCAATCGGTTGGGATTGTGGATGCGACAAAAGAAAAGAAGCATTGAATCAAATGTTTCCTTACCGAAAAATCAATTGTTTAAATGAAGAAGATTACGAATACCTTAATTATTGGTTTAGCGTTGATCGCCATCAGGTTTCAATCTTGGAGCAAACAAAACTCCGTGAAATTTATTACAATGTTTTTGAGGAACGATTAGAGCAAACGAGTTGTGATTCGTGTTGGAGGGATTACATTAGTCGCATTCGTAAAGTTTACATCGAGTATAAAAACAATCAAGATGCCAATATTTAAATGTTCAAACGATAAATGGCGAATAGGTACCGGCGATTGTATTTATGAAACGAAAGAAAAAGCAACCGAAGTTTATCAAGCAATTATCTCCAGCGGTAAGTATGCAGCGGAAGCTAATAAAGTTTCTTTTGACTTTGATGATACGTTGTCAACCAAGAGAGGGCAAACGTTAGCCAAGCGATTAATAACGCAAGGAAAGGATGTTTACATCGTTACACGAAGGCAAGAATCAGCATCGGCAGAAGTTTACAAAGTTGCGGATGAATTAGGCATACCAAAATCAAAAGTTTATTTCACAAATGGTAAGATGAAATGGGAAACAATTAAGCGTTTGGGTATTGATATTCATTATGATAATAATCAAGATGAAATTGATTTGATTGATAAGAACACAGATGCAGTTGGTATAAAATTTTAAATTATGGAGTTAAAAAAAATTTCAGATATTAAATTGAATCCTAATAATCCTAGATTAATTAAGGACGATAAGTTTAAAAAGTTAGTTCAGTCAATTAAGGATTTCCCTGAGATGCTGAACATTAGGCCCATAGTTGTTAATAAGGATATGATTATCTTGGGGGGCAATATGAGGTACAGAGCTTGCAAAGAAGCAGGCATAAAAGAAATACCGGTTATCATTACTGATTTATCAGAGGAGAAACAAAGAGAATTTTTAATTAAGGACAATACAAGCGGAGGCGAATGGGATTGGAATATGTTAGCCAATGAATGGGAAGAAGATCAATTAAATGAATGGGGTATTGATATTCCTAATTGGTCTTTAGGATTAAGTGAAAATGATATGTCTGAATTTGATTTAGATATGAATGAAGAATTTGATACAATGGGAATAAAATCAGATATGAAAAATGTAACATTTGTTTTTAATTCTGAAAATGATGCTAAAAGTTATTGTGAAAATAATGGATTTAAAATAGTAATTAAAGGTGAATTATGGAAAGTAGAAATAGATTCCCAGTTTATATAATTTCAAAAGGCAGATGGAAAAATCCATTAACTGCAAATTCATTCGAAAAATATGGCATTGATTATTTAATTGTAGTTGAACCACAAGAAAAAGATAATTATATAAAAAAATTGGGTAAAAATAGAGTTATTGTTTTACCATTTTCAAATCTTGGATTAGGAAGTTATCCAGCAAGGAATTTTTGTTGGGAACATTCAAAATCTTTAGGTTATAAATATCATTGGTTATTTGATGACAATATAAGAGGTTTTGATAAATGGATTAATGGTAAAAGAACTAAAATTGAAGATGGTCAATCAGCTTTAAAATATGTTGAGAATTACAGTTTAAAAAAAAATATAGATATTTCTGGATTTGAATATGATGGATTTGTAAGAAATATTCCAAAAACTCCATTTAAATATAATTGCCACGTTTATTCAGCAATGTTAATTAAAAATGAATTACAATTTAGATGGAGATTAAAATATAATGAAGATGTAGATTTATGTTTACAAGTATTACACAATAATGGAACAACTGCAAGTTGTGTTTATTATATGATAAATAAAACAAGCACTACATCAAAAATGAAAGGAGGAAATCAAGATGAATTATATAAAGGAAATGATCCACGAAAAAAATTATTAAAATCTAAAATGTTAGAAACTGTTTGGCCACAATATGCCAAAACAGTTATAAGATTTAATAGGTATCATCATTATGTGGATTGGAAAGTATTTAAAAATAAAACAATTGTATAAATGGCATATAATCCAAAGGATTTAGAAAAGAAAGCACTGGAAGCAATAGAGAAAAACAAACTATTCTTTATTGACGATGTCATCGCTTACCTTCCGTGTTCAAGGGCAACGTTTTACAATCTTGAATTGGAAAAATTAGACACTATAAAAGATGCGTTAACAAAAGTAAAAACAGAAATTAAAGTTTCTATGCGTTCAAAGTGGTACAAGTCAGAGAATCCAACGTTACAAATGGGATTAATGAAACTGATTGCATCGCCAGAGGAATTGAAGCAGTTATCAATGACACACGTTGAAAGTAATAATACGCACGAAGTAAAAGATTTTAACCTAAGTGATTTGGTAAAATTTAAGAATGATTCTTCTAAATGATAAGTGGAAAGCGTTATTTAATGATACACGATATTTTATAATTTCGGGGGGCCGTGGTTCCTCTAAATCGTTCGGAGTAGGAACGTTTATAAGTATTTTATCATTCGAAAAGGGCCACAAGATTTTATTTACAAGACAGACAATGACATCAGCGCACTTGTCAATTATTCCAGAGTTTCAGCAAAAAATCGAGTTACTAGAATCAGAAGACAAATTTGAAATAACAAAAACTGATATAATAAATAAACTATCAGGAAGCGAGATAATATTTAGGGGTTTAAAGACATCGTCAGGCGATCAAACTGCAAATTTAAAGTCGTTACAAGGTGTAACGGATTGGGTGCTCGAGGAGGCAGAGGAATTGACGGACGAGGCTACATTTGACAAGATTAACTTATCGGTTCGTCAAAAAGGAGTTCAGAATAGAATCATTATTATTTTTAATCCAACAACAAAAGAACATTGGATTTATAAACGATTCTTTGAGCAGGAAGGAGTTGAAGGTGGATTCAATGGGGTAAAAGGAAATACAACCTACATTCATACAACCTATGAAGATAATATTGAGCATTTAGATCAATCATTCTTAGATGAGGTACAAAGGATTAAAGAAACCAATCCTAAAAAATATCAGCACGCAATATTAGGGGGATGGTTGGACAAAGCGGAAGGGGTTGTGTTTACTAATTGGCAATTCGGCCCATTCAATCCAAATGGTTTACAAACATCTTTTGGAATGGACTTTGGATTCTCCATTGATCCCGACGCATTGACGGAAGTGGCAATTGACAAGACCAAAAAAATCATTTATATCAAAGAGGTAATTTATGAACGTGGTTTAAAAACTCACGTTTTGGCTAAGTTGATGAAAGACAAAGTTGGGGGCGGTTTGATTATTGCAGATTCAGCAGAGCCAAGATTAATAGATGATTTAAAGTATCAGGGAATTAATATTCAACCAGTAAAGAAAGGTACAATTGAATCGGGTATAGTTAGGATGCAAGACTATCAAATTATTCTTGATCCGCAGTCGACCAATTTAGCAAAGGAGTTCAATAATTATTGCTATTTGAATAAAGCAAGTAAGTTATACATTGATGATTGGAATCACGGCATTGACTCTGCAAGATATAATATCATTTATCACTTAGATAATCCAAACCAAGGCAATTATCACATTTATTAAGACGAAATATTAACAAATTTGTTTATACCATATGAAAGTAAAAATTTTAATCCCGACAGATTTAAGTGAGATTAAATTAAGTCAGTACCAAAAGTTCTTAAAGATTGTAAAGGAAAACGAGGAATCTGATTTCTTAAATCATAAAATGATTCAAATCTTTTGCAATATTGATTTGAACGTAGTTGATGCAATGAAGCAAAAGGATGTCGAGGACGCAGTTAATACAATTGGAAGTTTATTTAAGCAATTGCCACCACTATCTCAAAAGTTTGAATTGAACGGAACGACATTTGGATTTATTCCGAACTTGGATGATATGTCTGCTGGGGAGTATATGGATTTAGATAATTATGCAATCAATTGGGATGAGATGCACAAGGCTATGGCGGTATTATATCGACCAATAAAGCAAAAGTTAGGGGAGAAGTATTTAATTGAAGATTACGAGGGAACGGACAAGTATTCCGAACTAATGAAGGATGCACCTTTAAACGTAGTTCTTGGGGCAATGGTTTTTTTTTGGCATTTAGGGAAAGAATTATTAACAAGTACGATTCATTATTTGGAACAGAGCCCGGCAATAGTTTCGATGAACAAAGCCAATTTGGAAAGCGGTGGGGTTGGTATTCTAGCATCTATGGACTTGCTCAGGGAGATGTTAGACGATTCGATGAAGTCACTAAACTTTCCATTAACCAATGCCTTACCTTCCTAACATTTGAGAAACAAAAGAATGATTTGGAAATGAAGATGATAAAACAAAATAGACAATGAACGGATTTTATTACGCAGTAGGTACACTTAGGGATTATCTGAAAGCAAATGGCTTTATAAATACGGTTAGCACTGGGGATATTTATGATGTTGATTTGGCTAAACAAACGATCTATCCTTATTGCCATATCATTGTAAATAATGCGACACCAAAGGAAAATA
>Ga0114967_10000927_pt1 | contig 24608 bp, 23 predicted proteins | sample M_130628_MF_Meta_FD_92639 | JGI IMG/M metagenome (GOLD analysis project Ga0114967, IMG submission 92639) | Freshwater microbial communities from Lake Montjoie, Canada to study carbon cycling - M_130628_MF_MetaG | ecosystem: Environmental > Aquatic > Freshwater > Lake | place: Lake Montjoie...
GAAGTTTCTAAAGGCGAACATACAATCGCACGTGCTCCAGACAACACTGCTAATTGAGCTAGATCCGTGGCTGATTCCATGGCCGATTTCGAAAATCCAACCGATGTAACATCGGCCTCAGTTAATGAAGTGAGTATTGTTACAGCCGTGATGTAAGCCTCAGGTGCTCCGGTTACGGCTGCTTTCATCATTGAACTTCCACCAGAAGCGTGAACTGTTAAAAACAATGGATTCAAAGACGCCGCACTCTTGGCTGCATGCTCGACGGTGTTAGGAATATCGTGGAGTTTTAAATCTAAAAATATTCTGGCATCAGTATTTTCGGTAATTGCACGTACGCCTTCTCTGCCAAAATTGAGAAAAAATTCGAGACCTAATTTAAAAACACTTACATGTTCACTTGTATGTGCTATCCATGATTTAGCGAGCTCTAAATCAGAGGTATCTATCGCTAGAATTATGGGAGCTTTCGCACTCATGGTCTCTCAACAGATTCTGTCAAAGGACGGTGAGCGTAACCAACAGCTTGGGCAACTGATGTGAAACCTCGTGCCGACAGTAGTTCAATCAACTCATTTTGAATGGTAATGATGGCAGCCGGATCTCCAAAAGAAGCAGTACCGATTGAAATTCCTTTAGCCCCAGCCAAAATAAGTTCAAGTGCATCGCGTCCGCTAGAAACTCCGCCCATTCCCAGAATTGGGACATTTGGCAATGCTTCATGCACTTGAAAAATTGCACGAACTGCGATGGGTCTTATCGCTGGACCAGATAATCCACCGGTTTTGCCGCCCAAGTGCGGACGCATGGTCTCTAGATTTATTACCATTGATAGCACTGTATTTATAAGTGCTAAACCATCTGCTCCCGCATCAACAACACCTTTCGCAATTGAAACCAAATCTGTCACATCGGGAGATAACTTGGCGATAATTGGCAATTCACCGCCTAATGTTTTTCTAACTCCTTCAATAACTCTTCTCGAAGCTTCTGGATCGCATGCAAAGACTAAACCACGATTTTCTACGTTGGGGCAGGAAATGTTCACTTCTAAAGCACTTATTCCTGGCGCTGATCTCACTTTGCGAGCCAACATTGAATACTCTTCAGCGGTTTCTCCAGCAATCGAAACAATTACACGAGCCTTCTGGCTAACCAACCAAGGTAAATCATGAGCTAAAAATGCATCAATTCCAGGACCTTGCAAACCAATTGAATTAATCATTCCGCTGGGAGTTTCAGCCATTCTTGGAGTAGGTCGACCATGTCGCGGCTTACTCATGACAGATTTAGTTACAACAGCGCCTATTTCTCGCAAATCCATGAATTGCGCTAACTCTTTACCTGAACTTGCGCAGCCACTTGCTGTGAATAAGGGCGAAGGAAACCATGCGTTCCCTAGCGTTGTTGATAAATCAACCATTAGCGAGCCTCGGGTATTTTACCAACTAAATCCCACGCTACGAGAGATCCGTTCATAACTGGCCCATCTATACACGAGCGCTTCATAGAAATATTTCCGTCTAGTTCATTTATGGGTAGTACACACGTCATACAGATTCCAACACCACACGCCATTGATTCTTCTACTGCGCATTGATGAACAACATCACTTCCTGCAACTATTTCAGAGATTGCACGCAGCATTGGCATCGGACCACACGAATAAATTACATCAACTAAACCATCAGTTATTAACTCAGGAATTGGCTCGGTGACACGACCTTTTTCACCCATTGATCCATCTTCGGTGAATATCTTTAGTACATTTACCGAACGTTTACCCTCCATTGGGGCGTAAATTTTTCCGCCAGTACTTGCGCCTAAATACATATCAACGCGACAACCTCTGCTTTTTAATACTTCAGCAAGACCGAACAATGGTGCAGATCCGTATCCGCCACCTACTAACAAAGCACGAACCGGTTCTGTAGGGATTCCGAACGCAGTACCCAGTGGAGCTATGACATCAATATCTGCACCTTCGTTCTGCGAACATAACCATTTACTGCCTTGGCCAAACGGAGCAACAATTAACTCCATGGATCCGCTATAAGGTCCTGCCGTTGACACTCTGGAAATTGCGAATGCTCTGCGAAGAATCATCTTCGAATTCTCTCCACCAACTTTTATCGCAATAAAATTTCCTGGTTTGCAGTTACTTACTATCTGCCCGACGCTTAAAAGAATTTGATGATATTGGCCAACACGTTTATTGGACACAACGGTTGCAATGAGTCTTTCAGAAGATTTATTTACGGTTGACATATTTATGCTAACCAACTCTGAATTGAACGAATGGATAACTCTCCACGCTGTAATGCTTTGATTCCCTCGACAGCTGCTCTGAAACCCGCAGTAGTGGTGATACACGGTACAGATCTTTGAACCGCTGCTGTTCTGATGAGCCAACCATCTTGACGAGTTCCACGTCCAACTGGCGTATTGATGATCAAATCGATCTGTCCGGAGTTAATCAAATCCACGATTGTCTTTTCCCCGAGAAGACCTGGGCCTTCCGAATGTTTACGAACTCTGGTGCACGGAATTGCTTTAGCAGAAAGAACATCTGCTGTGCCACCCGTTGCAAGAATACTAAAACCAATACGAGAGAGTTCATACGCAGATTGAATTCCATGTTGCTTATCTTTATCAGCCAAACTTATAAACACTGTGCCATTTTTGGGCAAAGCACCAAACGCACTTATTTGAGATTTGGCATAGCTCTCTCCAAAGGAATGTGAAATTCCCATTACCTCTCCCGTGGAACGCATTTCGGGACCAAGAACCGCGTCTACTCCCCGACCATCAGTTCTGCGGAACCGATTCCAGGGCAACACTGCTTCTTTGACAGAAATACCCTTGGCTACGCCATCACCCATTTTCGGAAGCAAGCCTTCAGCACGTAATTCAGAAATAGGAGTTCCCACAGCCAATCGAGCAGCCGCCTTCGCCAATGGGACTCCTGTCGCTTTGCTGACAAAGGGAACAGTTCTTGAAGCACGAGGGTTGGCTTCTAGGACAAATAATTGAGAATCACTTATAGCGAATTGAATATTGATCAAACCAACAACACCGACCGCCTTGGCTATCTTCGTGGTGGCATCCTTAATTTTTGCGATTTGATTAGAATCAAGCGACATAGATGGCAAAACACATGCGCTATCACCAGAATGAATTCCAGCTTCTTCAATATGCTCCATTACTCCGCCCAAAAAGAGTTCGTTACCATCGAAGAGAGCGTCAACATCAATTTCGATGGCACTATCTAAGAAACGGTCTACGAGCACAGGGTGGTCGGGCGTGATATCAGTTGCACGAGAAATAAAACTCGCAAGAGATTCATCATCGTAAACAATTTCCATCCCTCGCCCGCCTAGAACAAACGAAGGTCTGACCAAAACTGGGAAACCTATTCGATGTGCAATATCTAGCGCCTCTTGCTGCGATGCAGCCATTCCATATTCAGGCGCTCGTAACTCTATTTTGTTCAATACATCCCCAAAAGCACCACGTTCTTCAGCCAAATTAATAGCTTCCGGACTAGTACCAAGAATTGTTACTCCGGCTTCCTTCAAACCAGCAGCGAGCCCAAGCGGAGTTTGGCCTCCCAGTTGAGTAATAACTCCTAGCACTGGTCCAGCCACAGTTTCTGCGTGAATAACTTCTAACACATCTTCTAGCGTTAATGGTTCAAAATACAAACGATCACTTGTATCGTAATCAGTAGAAACGGTCTCTGGATTGCAATTGATCATCACTGTTTCGAAATCGCTTGCTTGAAGTGCAAAACTTGCGTGTACACAAGAATAATCAAATTCAATGCCTTGCCCGATTCGATTCGGCCCGCTACCCAAAATAATTACCGCGGGTTTAGTGCGAGATTTAACCTCTGTTTCTTCTTCGTAACTTGAATAATGATACGGAGTAAATGCTTCAAATTCCGCGGCACATGTGTCCACTGTTTTATAAATAGGGTGGATGGCTAGATGATTTCTGGTGCGTCTTACATCATCTTCACTTAATGATCTGAGTTGAGCTATCTGCAAGTCTGAGAATCCCAAATTTTTAGCACTACGGATTACATCAGCACTTAATTCACCTGGCTGAGCCAAAGATTCTGCTCGCTGATTAATAAACTCAATTTGCTGCAGATACCAAGGATCGATCTTAGTTGATGCATTCACCTGATCAATAGTTGCCCCGCCCCACATTGCTAATTGGACCTGTTGCAAGCGATATTCTGTTGGGACGGACATCTTGGCTAGCAAATCATCAACGTTGATTGAATTTTTGTTGGTGGGAAAAGTGAAAATGGCTTCTTTGCGCTCTAACGAACGTAAAGCTTTCATAAGCGCTTCTGGAAAACTTCGTCCAATCGCCATTGCTTCACCAACACTTTTCATGGTTGTTGTGAGCCGTTTATCAGCATCAGCAAATTTCTCAAAAGCAAAACGTGGCACTTTCACCACAACATAATCCAAGGTTGGTTCGAACGAGGCAGGAGTTACCTGGGTAATGTCATTTCGAATCTCATCTAAGGTATATCCGATTGCTAGTTTGGTCGCAATCTTGGCTATAGGAAAGCCTGTCGCTTTGGAAGCAAGTGCACTTGACCTAGAAACCCGCGGATTCATTTCGATAACAATGATGCGACCATCTACTGGATTTACAGCAAATTGGATATTGCAGCCGCCGGTCTCGACTCCAACTTCGCGGATAATTGCGATGGATAAATCGCGTAATTTTTGATACTCAACATCGGTCAAAGTCATAGCAGGTGCCACAGTAATTGAATCCCCCGTGTGAACTCCCATGGGGTCCAAATTCTCGATACTGCAGACAATTACAACGTTATCTGCTTTATCTCGCATGACTTCAAGTTCGTATTCTTTCCACCCCAAAATTGATTCCTCGAGCAAAACTTCTGAAGTTGGACTGTGGCGTAATCCTGCTCCACCAATCAATTTAAGTTCGTCTTCAGTAAATGCAATTCCCGAACCTAATCCGCCCATAGTAAAAGATGGACGTACTACAACAGGATACTTCAGGGTCTTCACAGCTTCTAACGCTTGATCCATCGTGTGACAAATTTTTGATTTAGCACTGTGCCCACCGATTTTTTCTACAATTGCTCTAAAAAGTTCTCTATTTTCACCGCGCTTAATCGCATCAACATCAGCGCCAATGAGTTTGACACCATACTTTGCAAGGGTGCCTAATTCGTATAAACCTATTGCAGCATTTAGAGCGGTTTGACCTCCTAAGGTTGCCAACACGGCATCCGGTTTTTCTTTAATAATTATTCGTTCAATAAAATCTGGTGTAATCGGTTCGATGTACGTAGCATCGGCAAATTCAGGATCTGTCATGATTGTTGCAGGATTTGAGTTAACAAGGATTACGCGGATTCCCTCGGCACGTAAAACGCGACACGCTTGCGTGCCAGAGTAATCAAACTCGCATGCCTGACCTATAACTATTGGTCCGCTGCCAATAACAAGTACGCTCTTGATTGAAGTATCAACAGGCATCAATGAATCCTCGCGGAAACCGGATATTTTTGCATCAATTCAATAAAGCGATCAAAAAGATAATTCGCATCGTGAGGCCCTGCTGCTGCTTCTGGATGATATTGAACGCTGAAAGCACCTCGTTCAATAAGTTGTAAACCTTCTACAACGCCATCATTGAGTGAAACGTGCGTAACTTCTCCCGTACCGAATACTGTAGAAAAAACTCCTTCGGTTGGCGCTTTTAAAGCAAAACCATGATTGTGAGCGGTGATTTCAACCTTGTTTGTTTTCTTATCGATTACTGGTTGATTGATACCACGATGTCCAAATTGCAACTTATATGTTTCGAACCCGAGTGCTCGACCTAAAATTTGATGTCCAAAACAAATTCCGAAAATTGGAATCTGAGCCAATAGAACTTCGCGAACTAGATCAATAACAGAAGTCATACTTGCAGGATCACCAGGACCATTTGACAGGAAAACTCCATCTGGATTGATTGCTTTTATCTCGTCAAAAGTACTGCTATATGGCATCACATAGGTTTCTACACCTCGCTGTGCTAACGCACGTGGAGTAGCGCCTTTTATACCAAGATCAATTGCTGCCACCGTGAATTTCTTGATTCCCTGCGCAGGAACAATGTATGTTTGTTTTGTAGAAACATCGTCGCTGAGATTAGAACCTGACATCTGAGGCTGCTTGCGCACTTCTATAACCATCTCTTCACGTGAAAGGTTCTTTCCTGAAAAAATTCCAACGCGCATCGCCCCTCGGTCGCGAAGGTGTCTGGTTAAGGCTCGCGTATCAACTCCTGAAATACCAACGATTTTCTGCGCGTTCATTTCAGATTCTAGAGATTTTTCGCTTCTCCAATTACTTGCTACGGGAGATGGATTACGAACAACAAAGCCCGATACCCAAATTTTCTTAGACTCATTATCTTCTGTGTTCATGCCTGTATTTCCTATATGCGGCGCAGTCATCACAACAACCTGTTTGTGATACGAAGGGTCGGTCAAAGTCTCTTGATAACCAGTCATGCCAGTTTGGAAAACAGCTTCGCCAAAAGTAACGCCTTCAAATGCCCAGGATGATCCTTCAAATATTCTTCCATCATCTAGAACAAGAAAAGCTTTGCTCATGAATTTTTCTCCGTAAGCAATTGCGCTCCTAGCAAAGTAGGTACTCCTCTAAAGAAAGTTTCGGAAATCACACCTGGCAATTCCATCCCATGGAATGGAGTATTCCGACTCCGAGAGGCTACTAAGTCGCGGTCTACTCTCCAACTTACACTCGGGTCGAATACCGTGAGATTAGCCATTTCTCCGATTTTAAAATTCCCACCATGGTGCAGATACCCGCCAATTTTCGCAGGAGTACGCGAGAACCGCTGTGCGACACCCTTCCAATCCATCAAACCTGTCTCAACCATTGTTAACGCAACAATCGAAAGTGCTGTTTCTAAACCCAGCATGCCAAATGCGGCTTGTTGCCATTCGCACTCTTTATTCTCGGCAGAATGCGGTGCATGATCTGTTGCCACAATGTCAATAACACCTTCAGCTAGAGCTTCTCGTAAAGCTTGAACATCTTTGGCTGTGCGCAATGGTGGATTTACTTTATAAACAGGGTCATAAGAAGTCGCTAAATCATCGGTAAGCAATAAATGATGTGGGGTAACTTCTGCAGTCACATTTATGCCCCGTGCTTTAGCCCAACGAATTATTTCGACTCCCCCAGCAGTAGTAACGTGACATATGTGCAAACGCGATTGCACGTGATCTGCGAGCAAAACATCGCGGGCAATGATTGCTTCTTCGGCAACTGCAGGCCAACCTTTTAGCCCCAGAACGGAAGAAACTATTCCCTCATTCATTTGCGCATCAATGGTTAAATCTGGATCTTGAGCATGCTGTGCGATCACTCCGTTGAACTTCTTCACATATTCAAGAGCACGGCGCATTACTTGCGGATTAGAAACGCAATGTCCATCATCACTGAAAATACGAACCTGTGCTGCGCTGTCTGCCATCGCACCAATTTCAGCCAATTCTGATCCTTGCAAATTCTTCGTAACCGCTCCGATTGGGAGAACATCACATAAACCAGCTTCTACGCCTAAACGGAAAACTTGCTCAACAACACCAGCCGTATCGGCTACAGGAGATGTATTTGGCATTGGCGATAGAGCGGCGAATCCCCCTTTAGCAGCAGCATTAGATGCAGACCTGACAGTCTCTGAATCCTCTTTACCTGGTTCGCGCACATGAGTATGAAGATCCACTAGCCCGGGCAAAATAATCTTACCTTTTGCATCTATAACAACTGCATTGCTGTCTAAAGGATTTTCAAAACCTGCAATCTTGTTATCTGCAATAAAGAGATCTTTGCGCGTGCCATCATCTAATGTGGCACCCGAAATAAAGAATGTTTTACTCATGCCAGTGCTCCTGATTCAATTCCTTCACCAGTTAAGAGGGTATACAGAATTGCCATTCTCACACTAACACCATTGCTTACTTGCTCCACTATGACCGACCGCGCACTATCTGCCACATCTGCAGTAATTTCTAAACCACGATTCATAGGTCCCGGATGCATTATTATGGAATTTTTCTTCATTCTTTTGACTCTATCTGTGTTTAAACCAAAATATCTCGCGTACTCACGAGCATTTGGAAAGTAATGTTCCTGCATTCTCTCACTTTGAACTCGTAGCATCATGATGGCATCAATCTCTGGCATTACCTCATCTAAATCATATGAAACGCTTGCGGGCCAACTGTTAACACCAACTGGCAGCAGCGTTGGCGGCGCCACAAGAGTGACTTTTGCGCCCAGCTTGGAAAGCAGTAAAACGTTTGAACGAGCCACACGTGAATGCAATATGTCTCCAACAATTGCAACATGGATTCCCTGTAAATTTTTAGCACCATTTATTAAATGCTTGCGAAGTGTGTAAGCATCTAAAAGTGCCTGACTTGGATGTTCATGTGTGCCATCTCCAGCATTAATCACAGTTCCAGACATCCAATGGGAAGTTGCCAGCCTGTGTGCGGCTCCCGATGCCTGGTGGCGAATGATTACGGCATCGGCGCCCATTGCCTGGAGAGTTTGAGCAGTGTCTTTAAGTGATTCACCTTTACTTACGCTAGATCCTTTGGCGCTGAAATTGATTACATCTGCTGATAAGCGTTTTGCGGCGGCTTCAAATGAAATCCGAGTACGTGTTGAGTCTTCTGCGAAAAGATTAACTATTGTGCGTCCGCGAAGTGTTGGTAATTTCTTCATTGGAGCATCCGAAACTCGTGCCAACTCAGATGCTGTGTCCAAAATTGCTACAGCCTCGGATTGGGATAAATCATTAATTGAGAGTAGATGTCTCATAGTTCACCCAATTTGCCGATTAAAACTTCATCGGTACCGTCAATTTCACTCAGGTGAACTCTCACCGATTGCTCGAGAGAAGTTGGTAAATTTTTACCGACATAATCAGCTCTTATGGGCAGTTCGCGATGGCCTCTATCAATAAGAACTGCCAATTGGACTGTACGTGGACGTCCTATTTCTCCTAGAGCATCCAAAGCGGCGCGGATGGTGCGCCCTGAGAAGAAAACATCGTCAATCAATACAACATCTTTACCTTCTATGCCTGCTGGTGGAATTTTCGTAGGCATAAGCGCTCTCGGTGGGCGCAGTTGAAGATCATCCCGATGCAAAGTGATATCTAATGTACCGACGGATACTTCTCTGGCTTCAATACTTTGAATAATCGACGCAATTCGAAGGGCTAGATGCGCACCCCGCGTCGGAATTCCTAACAATGTTAAATTATCAGAACCACCATTGCGTTCAAGAATTTCGTGGGATATTCGAGTTATAGCTCTTGCGATATCCGCCGACGCCAGCGCAACACTCATGTAAATCTCCTTCCCCACCTCGCAGGATGGGTCGTTAAAGGATGTTGGCAAATATTAGCACCAAAAATCTTGACTCTGTGGATAGAAAGTATCGGCGATTCATCCATGAATTAGATTGCGCATATATGAACAGATTTCTTGATGCTAAGGATTCCTCACTCAGGATCGGTCGAGTCTTGCGTGCTCTTCGAATTGCCCGAAACTGGACTTTAGAGGATTTCGAAAAGGCTAGCGGCGGCAAAATCAAGAGCGTTGTACTCGGCTCATACGAACGAGGTTCGAGATCTATTTCTGTTAATAAACTTCAGGCAATTGCGGCTATCTACGAAGTGCCCATATCCGGTTTTTTCAACGATCATAACGATCGTCCACTACACGATTTAGATAATGTTGTAATTGATCTTCGTAAATTGCGCGAAACACTAATAAAAAATCCATCAAAATTCATCCTACATTTGAATCATTTCACTGCAGGAATAATAGACCTCCGTCGAGATTGGAATGGAGAAATACTCTCCATACGAAATAGTGATCTGAATTACTTAGCCATCATGTCAAATTCTAGCGCTGAAAAAATTCTTAATGAATACTCTTCACACAACGTAATTTTTAAAACTAGAGATTAAGATCTTGGCGAATCGACGCAATACGACCAAGTACTCCATGAATATATCCTGAGGACTCATCAGTAGATAGTTCTTTCGCAAGTAACAGTGCTTCATCAATAGCAACTGCATCTGGAACATCGTCCTGCCACAAAATTTCGAATATTCCGATTCGAAGTACATTTCTATCGACCGTGGGCAAACGATCCATGTCCCAGCCCTGAGCATACGTTGATATTAATTCATCAATTTTGCGCATGTGAGAATCCACGCCAGCAATAAGAATTTTTGTATATTCGCGAATTGGTCGTGAATCCGGTCCATCATCGACTACATCGCGCAAAGCCAATAAATCCACAGACGATTTTCCGCGAATATCCGATTCGTAGAGAAGGTCTAAAGATTGTTTACGGGCTTTGCTTCGGGCCGACACCTTTAAGCGCGACCTTGGTAAGAACCATCTCTGGTGTCGACGAGGACTTTCTCATCTTGCTTAATAAAGAGCGGAACTTGAATTTCAATTCCCGTTTCAACTGTCGCGGGTTTAGTGCCACCCGATGATCGATCTCCTTGGATACCTGGTTCGGTATACGTAATCGTAAGAACTACAGAGGCTGGCAATTCGATGTACAGCGGATTTCCCTCGTGCACAGCAACAATTGCTTCAGTGTTTTCCAACATGTAATTAGCTGCATCGCCAACAATATCTGCGGATATGTTAGTTTGATCAAATGTTTTGTTATCCATGAAAACGAAATCTTCTCCATCTTTATATAAGAAGTTCATTTCGCGTTTTTCCAAAATTGCTACTTCAATTTTTACTCCAGCGTTAAATGTCTTGTCGACAACCTTACCTGTAAGAACAGACTTCAATTTTGTGCGAACGAAAGCTGGTCCTTTTCCTGGTTTAACGTGCTGAAATTCAACTACGTTCCAGAGTTGACCTTCGATATCTAACGTCATGCCGTTCTTAAGATCGTTTGTTGTTGCCACTTGTCTAACCACACATTTCTGGTATCAGGCCAACTTGGCCAGGCTATCGATTCCCGATAGTCAAGGATGTAAGGATACCCGTTAACGTGAGAATGAAATAATTCGATTGAATGGTGATATCTATAGCAGTGCTTTAAGAGCGCTCATAGCTAGTGCGTATGAGTTGGGACCAAATCCACCAATAGTTCCATTGGCTACTCCAGAAATTACCGAAGTATGCCTAAATTCTTCACGAGCTAAGGGATTTGAAAGATGTACTTCAATCAATGGTGATTTAACCAATTCAGCGGCATCTCGAATTGCATACGAATAATGTGTAAATGCTGCTGGGTTAATAATAACTGGATAGGAATTATCGGCAGCTTCATGTAACCAAGAGATAATTTGTGCTTCATCATCACTTTGACGGACATCCGCTGTGAAGCCATGAGCCGAAGCGGAAGATTCGATTAAATTAACTAATTGGGGATAACTCATATCTCCGTAAATCGAAGAATCGCGTATGTCCAGGCGGGACAGATTGGGACCATTTATTACTAGAACCTTCATGCGGATATTTTCTCATACGCCTGGGCAAGATCTTTCGCTGTAAGTCCTTCAATCCTTTGTGTCTGCCCAACCTGTGAAATTCCAACAAAACGAAGCGCCTTTCCACGTGATTTCTTATCAATGCTCATAAATGCAATTAATTCGGCGAAAGCAGAGTGCTGATACGTGACAGGTAATCCAATTTTGCTTAACAATCGAATGTGTTGGTCAACGATTGTGGAATCCAACCCACAATGCATCTGTGAAAGATGAGCCGCAAAGATTAATCCGATTGAAATTGCTTCGCCATGACGCATTGAGTATTTGGAATGCTTCTCTATAGCGTGCCCTAAGGTGTGGCCATAGTTAAGTATTTCGCGTTCAAAACTCTCCTTGAAATCAGAACTGACAACGCGCGCTTTTACAGCTACTGATCGTTGGATTAGTTCATTTATGATTTCATAATTATGACCATCCCGATCTATTTCGAAATTTTCCATAATTTCTAGAATCTTTGAATCTCCGATAAATCCCGTTTTGATAACTTCACTTAAACCAGCAGACAAATCGCGAGATGAAAGCGTTTCTAACCAATGTGAATCAATAACAACTTTCTGCGGAGAATGAAAAGAACCAATTAAATTTTTGCCATAATCGCTATTAATGCCAGTTTTCCCACCAACGGATGCATCAACCATTCCTGCCAATGTTGTTGGCACAGCTATCCAATCGATACCACGTAGCCAGGTTGCACTCAAAAAACCTGCTACGTCAGTGGTTGTTCCTCCCCCGATAGCCACAACTACATCAGATCGCGTAAAACCAGCTGCACCCATCCAATCCCACATCTTGGCTACATTGTGAATCGATTTTGCCGCTTCACCTTCGGGCAGAGGAAAATAATGAACCTCACCATCTATAGCAATTTCTGGAATATTTTCCTTTAAAGTTTGGGGGTAAAAAATAGCAACTCGCGAATAATTTGAAATACTTTTCGTGAGATTTGTGAGCCAATCATCGCAAATATGAACCTCATACTGATGCTCAGCTCTAACAGTAATGACGCTCATGACAGCAGTGTAACAATTGCCGTAGCTGCCTGCGTGGGAGTTAACTTATCCGTGAGAACGTGATGATGCGCTAAGGATTCGTAAATAGGACGGCGTACATTCATCAGCTCTTGCCATTGCGCTCTTGGATTTCCTAAAAGCAAAGGTCTGTCTCGATTAAATCCCACGCGAGGGGCCGCCGCGGATAACGAAACATCAAGAAAAACTACAGGTGCCCCATTTTTCTTTATAGCGTTTTGCGCGACTTCCGAAAGCGGTGCACCACCACCTAAGCTCAAAATTCCTGTATGACTCTGCAATTCGTGAAGAAGTACTTGTTCTTCTGCTTTACGGAAATACGCTTCCCCTTTATCAACGAAAATTTCGGCAATACTCTGATTCTCAGTATCGGAGATAACCGAATCTGTATCAACAAATTTCTCGTTCAATAACCTAGCCAAAGATTTTCCGACGCTAGATTTACCAGCTCCAGGAGGGCCGATTAAAATAACACGTGGAGGCATTTTCTTTAGAAACGAAGATTTTCCATGTAGGACAAATAATTTCGCCGAGTTTCTGCGACGCTATCGCCTCCAAATTTCTCCAACACAGCCTGCGCTAAAACAAGTGCTGTCATTGCTTCAGCCACAACGCCTGAGGCTGGTACCGCGCAAACGTCCGAACGCTGATTAATTGCCTTTGCAGGTTCTCCTGTAGCGACATCGATCGTGTCAAGCGCCTTTGGCACTGTAGAAATTGGTTTCATAGCGATACTAATTCGCAAAATCTCACCATTAGACATTCCACCTTCCGTGCCACCTGCTCTATCAGTTCTGCGCACGATTCTCCCAGATTTATTCTTCTCAATTTCATCATGTGCAAAGGAACCACGACGAGTTGCGGTTAGAAAACCGTCACCGATTTCAACACCTTTAATTGCCTGGATTCCCATCATCGCACCAGCTAAACGTGCATCTAGTCGACGATCCCAATGAACATGAGAACCAAGCCCAGGTGGAGCATCAAAGACCAAAACTTCGCACACGCCCCCGAGAGTATCTCCATCTGAGTGTGCCTTTTCAATTTCCTTAATTATTAGTTCGCTCGTATTTGGATCAGCACATCGAACTGGATCTGCATCAATTTTTTCTTGGTCATTCTTTGCCGGTAAAGCAGCATCATCGGGAACACGTACAGTGCCTATCGAAATCACATGGCTAAACAGAGTGATTCCAACGCTTTGTTCAAGAAAGGCACGAGCAATCGCACCTAGAGCAACACGCGCAGCTGTTTCTCGGGCACTTGCTCTTTCTAAAATTGGGCGCGCATCTGTGAAATCATATTTTTGCATTCCCACCATGTCGGCATGGCCAGGTCGAGGCCTTGTTAATGGAGCATTGCGCGCCAAGCCTTCGATCTCGGAATCATCAACAGGATCGGCCGACATAACTTTTTCCCATTTAGGCCATTCAGAGTTTCCGACCTCAATTGCAATAGGTCCACCTTGGGAAATTCCTAATCGAATTCCACCCTTAATTGTTATCTTATCGGCCTCAAAATTTTGCCTCGCTCCTCGACCAACACCAAGTCTGCGACGTGCTAAATCTTTGTCTATTTCCTTTGTTGTTATTTTTATATGCGCCGGGAGTCCCTCAACAATAGCTGTCAGGGCTGGACCATGTGATTCACCTGCAGTTAACCAGCGCATTGCCCTATTGTGGCAGAAGAAGTCCAATCGGTGCATACAAATAAAGCCCGCACGCTAAAAAAATATCTGGCGCAATGGCTATTCGATACGGCCATTTTCGATACATCAATAGATACAGGCAAATATGCACCACAACAGCGACCCGCAGCGAAATGATAAAAATCTCAATTGATTGTAATCCAGTCTCAAAGTACCCAAAGGCAAGCACGGCAATAAGTTTTACATCACCAAAGCCAATCCCCCCAGAACTATGGATGGCATTGCCTAGAAAATGAAATACTACGAAAGTTCCCAAGAATTCAATGGCCGCAAGCAGATGTACATCCGACCCGAGAGGCATAAGAGAAAAGAGCGTTAAAAGACAGAGGAAATATAACAATTCTCGATTGCGAATTTTATGCACTCGTAGATCTTCTGCAGAAATTGAAATAGCAAAATAAGAAAGAATCACTAAATGTAAGGCAATCATCTTTCAAGCGTAATGTTTGCAATTGCATGTAAAGGCACAGTGTGGATAACCACTTATTGAGATAGTTCTTCTTTCAAAATACTGGAGAGAGCATCGGCATCAAACTCTAGACCCGAAAACAACCGAATTTGCTCGATTCCTTGAGCCACTAATAGGTCCAAGCCGCTGATCACCGGTGAATCTGTTTTCAACCATGATGTAGCAAATTCAGTTGGCCATGGGTAATAAATAACATCGAAAAATGTTCCAGAAGGTTTTGCTATTAATTCAGAGGCGAAAGCATCCAATACGCCCTTCGGAGTCGTATTTATAACCAAATCGGACTCATAGAAGTCGTTCGTAAATTGCCATGGTAGAAATCCCATTTTAGATTGCAGCACTGATGACTGCATCGATTCTTCTCGATCAGCATTTCGATGTACAACTGAAATTGATGTGTTCGGATGATCAAAAGCTGCTGCTGCTGCCCTAGCGGTTGCCCCGGATCCAATTATCAAGACAGATTTTGGCCTAGTCGATGAAGAAGCATTCCACGATTGTTGAAAACCCAAAACATCCGTTGAGTGCAAAACCCATTTATCATCTTGTCTAATTAAAGTATTTCCGCTTTGAATTCTCTTGACCAATGGATCAATCTTGTCCGCGATTAAGAGCACTTCCTCTTTGAGGGGCATGGTCAAGGAAAAACCTGTCCACGTAAACTCCTTATCAAGTAAGAAATTTTGGAGCGAACCTGCGGGAACATCAAAGGACGTATATTGCCCGAAAATATTCAGAAATTTGTAAGCGCTCATATGCAACCGAGGAGAAAGTGAGTGCGAAATCGGTGATCCTAAAACAGCGGCATTAATCAATTAAACGCACCTGCCTTCCGATTCTTCGTATACAAGGCTTTCCATTGATTGAATTGCTCGATATTCGACGTAAATCTCGTATCGCCCGGTGCAACTGTAATGAAAAAGAGCCAGTCCCCATCAGCTGGATTTAAAGCAGCTGTTATCGCGTCTAAACCAGGATTGCCAATAGGACCGGGTGGTAATCCATATTGCCGATAAGTGTTAAACGCGGACTTTAAGAGAGTTGATTGTGTGCTTAAAAAAACGCTACCGCGAACTTGTTTCACATAATGCACTGTTGAATCCATTTGTAATGGCATGCCAATTTTTAATCTATTTCGAATTACACGAGAAATTTTTGAGAAATCTTCAGTGTTACCTTCAGCTTGGATTATTGAAGCCACAATAATCAACTCTTGAGCATTTAATTTAGAATCATTCGAGAGTTCCAAATCTGCCACTTGAGTCACAAAGCGGTTAATCATGGATTCGAGAGCTTGTTTTGCAGATGTTTCCTCTGTGAAACTATATTGAGCCGGAAAGAGCACTCCTTCAAGGGAGGTAAAACCGGGAGGTAATTGAACTTCCTTTACTGCTTTTAATATATCAGTCCGCACAAAACCGTTTTGCTCGAGCAATTTGAATATCTCAGTATTCCATGCGCCTTCAAAAATCTTTATCAAATTTGGAATTCTCGTTGGATCTAACAATTGCTCTAAAGCTTGTTTTGCAGAAATATTTTTATTGAGCTGGTGAATACCAGGAGCAATTCTGGTTGCTCTTTCATCGCTCACCGCAACTTTGAAAAAACTTTGTGCAGATTCAATGATGCCAGAATCAAAAAGTTGCTGTGCTATCTCAAATCCAGATGAACCTTGGGAAACTTGAACGTCGATAAGAGGCTCAGATTCCTCCACAATACGAGTTGGGAAATCTGCCGCGCTTGAACCATTAGAACGAAAGTGATGAACGAACCCAGTGAAAATTGTTATCACTAATAGAGCAATTACCACCCTAACTATTTCACTCTTTTTCATTAACAAATTTTCTCTTTTCAATGGCGAGAGCCTGTTCTAAAATCCCAACCGCAGCCGCCTGATCGATAGCTGCCTTGCTCTCACGCGTACTCATGCCCGATTCCTTCAATTGTCGTGCCGCGCTCACAGTAGAAAATCTTTCATCAACAAGTGTGCACTCTACATTGGTACGACTAATTAGTTGATTCTTAAACTCTTCAGCTTTTTGCGAAGATTCACCAAGATGACCAGATAAATGTCTTGGCGATCCAATGTAGATATGAATTGGTTCATACTCTTGCACCAAGGCAATTATTTGATTCCATACTTCTGATTCTTTATTATTCAAAGTCGTAACCGGAGTTGCAAGGATTCCATCTGGATCACAAACCGCAACGCCAATACGTGCATCACCATAATCAAAGGCCATGCGACGCCCTCGAAGCATCTTATTTTCCAGAAATAGTGTGTTCGATTGTTGAAAGTGCGTCTTTGATTTTAGAGATATCTACACCGCCACCTTGTGCGAAATCATCTTTTCCGCCGCCGCCACCGCCCAATACTGCAGAACCTAGTTTTACTAAAGCCCCTGCTTTCACCCCTTCGGCACGAGCTTCATCGCTAGTTGCTACAACCAAAACGGGTTTCGACTCTACAACACTGACAAGGACGACAACGCTTGCAGGCGTCTTGGACCGAAGATCTAGCGCGATAGTTCGCAGATTTTCACTGTTGATTCCATCAGAAATTTGCGCCGAAATCAGCACTAACGAACCAATTTCCTTTTTAGTATTTAGAAGTTCGGCGCTCTTAGCAAGTGCTGCGTCGGTACGAAGAGATGCTAATTCTTTCTCGATGTCCTTAACTTTGGTAACTAAGTCAGAAATTCGTTCTGGCAACTCTTCTATACGTGCTCCTTTAATAATTTCCGTTAGCGAACTAAGTAGAACATGTTCCCTGGCTAAAAATTTGTAAGCATCAGCTCCGACAAGTGCTTCTACTCGTCGTACTCCCGCACCAATAGAAGATTCACTCAATAATTTAATCAAACCAAGTTGCCCCGAACGTGCTACGTGAGTTCCACCGCATAGTTCTCGAGCCCAATCTCCTACACTGACTACGCGTACTTGATCACCATATTTTTCACCAAAAAGAGCCATCGCACCCATTTTTTTAGCATCTGCCTGACTCATAACTTCTGCACTAACTTCAAGATTGTCCAAAAGTAATGTGTTTACTCGTGATTCAACATCGTTTAACACTGAATCAGGAACCGCACCTGTGGCAGGGAAATCAAATCGGAAACGTCCTGGTGAGTTTTCAGAACCTGCTTGGGTGGCAGTCTCTCCAAGAATCTCTCTAAATGCTTTGTGAACCATGTGAGTAGCCGTGTGTGCGCGAGAGATTGCACTTCGTCGTTCGGCATCAATCTGCGCGAAGACGCTTGTTCCAATTTCTATGGCTCCACTTCGAACGCGTCCTCGGTGAACGCTTACTCCAGGAACTGGTGTCTGCACATCCTCAACCTCAATGATTGCTCCATTAGCTAATGTGATCAATCCACCATCTGCTAATTGACCACCACCTTCTGCATAGAAAGGTGTTCTATCTAAAATTACTTCGATTTCATCTCCGGACTTTGCCGATTGCACTGAGACACCGTCGCTTACCAATGCCTTTATAACTGATTCACTTTCTAGATGTGTGTAACCAATGAAAGTGGTCAACCCATTTGAATCGGCAATCTCTCGATACACACTCACATCTGTGTGACCACTCTTTTTAGCTTTTGAGTCTGCTTTTGCGCGATCACGTTGTTCTTTCATTAGTCGACGAAAACCTTCTTCGTCTACTTCAAGTCCTTCCTCTCGAGCCATTTCAAGAGTGAGGTCAAATGGAAAACCATAGGTGTCATGTAATTTGAAAGCGGCATCTCCGGAAATTGTGGCGCCATTGCTCTTCTTAATCGATGCGCTTTCCACTTCAAAAATGGTTGTACCACTCTTCAAAGTTTGTAAGAAAGTATCCTCTTCAGATTTTGTAACAGACAAAATTCGATCACTCTCGGTTTTTAGTTCTGGGTACTGCGCAGACATAGCCGAGATCGCAACCTGTGTTAGTTCGCCCATAATTAAATCATCAGAACCGAGCAAGCGCATATTCCGGATGGTTCTGCGCATCATTCGTCGCAATACATACCCACGACCCTCATTGCCGGGTGTAACACCATCACCAATTAACATCGCAGAAGTTCGCGCGTGATCGGCTACTACGCGTAGCGCGACATCTGATTTTTCATTTTTTCCATACTTAACGCCAGTTAATTCAGAAGCACGATTGAGTATCTGAGCCGTGGTATCTATTTCATAGATATTTTCAACACCTTGAAGCAAGGCTGCCATTCGCTCTAATCCAAGTCCGGTGTCAATACTTTTTGCGGGCAATTCTCCGAGAATTGGGAAATCATTCTTACCTGAACCTGCACCGCGTTCGTTTTGCATGAAAACTAAATTCCAAACTTCCATATAGCGATTTTCATCGGCAATAGGTCCGCCTTCGATACCGTAGTCCGGACCACGGTCATAATAAATTTCTGAACAAGGACCACAGGGCCCTGGAACTCCCATGGACCAAAAATTATCATCCATACCTCTGCGTTGAATACGGTCTAATGGCAATCCAATTTGTTTGTTCCAAATTTGTACGGCTTCATCGTCGTCATGGAAAACGGTTACCCATAATCGAGAATCAGGAAAACCATAACCGCCATCGGCAATAGGCCGTGTTAGTAAATCCCACGCCAATGCAATAGCACCTTCTTTGAAATAGTCACCGAAGGAAAAATTCCCGCACATCTGAAAGAAAGATGCATGGCGAGTTGTCTTACCTACTTCATCAATGTCCAAGGTACGAACGCATTTTTGAACTGATGTAGCCCTCTTGTAAGGCGGAGTAACTTCACCAAGAAAATACGGTTTAAAAGGGACCATTCCAGCATTTACTAATAAAAGATTTGGATCATCTGCTATCAGTGACGCCGAAGGAACAACGGTGTGAAGTAAACCTTCTCGATTATCTGATTCGAAAAAGCGCAGCCAGCGCGAACGGATTTCGGCGGATTCCACGTGGGCTGATCACTCAGCCTTCTTCTTCTTCTTTTTTGCACGGCCTTTACCCATTTGCGCGGCAGATACGAGGGCCCCAGCTACTTTCATTGCCGGACCACTCTTATCTAAAAATCCCGAAGTAGCGCTTGTAACCTTTTCCGAGATTTCTTCTACGTTCTTAGTTATTCGATTAAAACTTTGAAGAGGACCGTTCACCAAAGTCACTGTTGTATGAACTTCTTCTATCAACGGAGTTGCCTCATCCGTAACAGCTTTTAACGAAACTGCGGCTTCGTCTACAAATCGCCCAACGCGAATTACTGCATAACTTACGGCTATTGCAATCACTAGAAGGGAGCACGCAGCAATAATTGTTGCAATTCCACCTGGGCCCATTGCTTCCTCCTTGACGTATGCATCGAGTTCCGTACAAACCCAGCCTACCCGATTGCCTTACTTGGCTCCCTCTTTTGGCGCCCCATCAATTCCACTCTCTTTGCGTTGAGCAGGAGTAATTGGAGTTGGAGCGCCGGTAAGTGGATCTGCACCACTGGCTGTTTTTGGAAATGCAATAACTTCACGAATGGAATCAGAGTGCGAAAGTAAAGCGCACAATCTATCTAAACCAAGGGCGATTCCACCATGTGGAGGTGGTCCGTAATTAAATGCTTCGAGCAAAAATCCAAACTTACTTGCTGCTTCTTCATCACTTAATCCAATAACAGTGAAAACATCTTTTTGCATTGTGCGATCATGGATACGAATTGAACCGCCACCTAATTCGGTGCCATTGAGCACGATGTCATATGCGTAGGCCAGGGCGCTAGCAGGGTCTTTGGCAAAAGTAGAAGCGAATTCAGGTTTAGGACCCGTAAATGGATGGTGTACCGCGGTCCAACCACCGTTATCTGTTGGTTCAAACATCGGCGCATCGACAATCCACACAAATTCCCAGCGTTTTGAATCAATTAAGTTGCAACGTTTTCCTATTTCAAGACGTACGGCACCTAACAAATTCAAGGAAGCGGTTCGATCTCCTGCCGCAAAGAAAATTGCATCTCCGGGCTTTGCTCCTACATGTGCTGCAATACCCGATTGTTCGGAATCAGTTAAGTTCTTGGCAACTGGTCCACCAAGTGTTCCATCGGCTGTAACCAAAATATATGCAAGTCCTTTAGCTCCACGAGCCTTAGCCCAATCTTGCCACGCATCTAATTCACGACGAGGAGAATCTGCCCCACCAGGCATAACCACTGCGCCAACATAGGAAGCTTGGAACACTCTAAAGGATGTATCTGCAAAATACGTTGTGCAATCCACAAGTTCTAGGTCGAAGCGTAAATCAGGTTTATCCGAACCATAACGCGCCATTGCATCTAAATACGTCATCCGTGGAATTGGTAGAGAGATTTGATAGTCGAGAACTTCTTTCCAAACCTTTACTAAAATTTTCTCAGCAACCGCGAGAATATCTTCTTGATCAATGAACGACATTTCAATATCTAGCTGCGTAAATTCTGGTTGTCTATCTGCTCTGAAATCCTCATCGCGGAAACAACGTGCTATTTGGTAGTACTTTTCCATTCCAGCAACCATCAACAATTGCTTAAACAACTGTGGTGATTGAGGTAAGGCATACCAACTGCCAGGTTGCAATCTAACTGGGACTAAAAAATCGCGTGCTCCTTCTGGGGTGGATCGAGTTAAATACGGAGTTTCAATTTCTAGAAAAGTTTCATCTTCCATCACTCTTCGAATCGTTGACGTAACTTTTGAACGCAAACGAAGATTTGCAGCGGGACCTTCGCGCCGTAAATCCAAATAACGATATTTCAAACGAACTTCCTCTGATATTTCTACATCTTCGCCACTATCAACCGGAAAAGGCAAAGCTGACGCCTCGCTTAATATGGTTACATCATCGCCCATTACTTCTATGGCACCCGTTGGCACTGCTGAATTTTCATTGCCTTCCGGTCTGGCGGTGACTTCTCCTGTTATCTTCAAGCACCATTCTGCTCGGAGTGCACCAGCGATTTTTTCATCTCGTATTACAACTTGTACCCAGCCGGTTGCATCACGAAAATCAATAAAAGCAACACCGCCATGATCGCGACGTCTGGCAACCCAGCCAGTAAGAGTCACACTCTGGCCAACATGGGAAGCTCGAAGGGTTCCAGCTCCGTGTGTGCGCAACATTTACCAGCCTCTATTTCTAAAATAATTTATTGTGCAGAAATTTTACGTAGATGATCCTGCAAGGAGGCAAGAGTAACCGAAGAAGTCTTGCCCGTGCTCATGTGCTTTAGTTCAACACTTCCACTTGAAATTTCACTCTCACCCAGGACGAGCACATATGCGGCACCACTTTTATCCGCTGCCTTCATTGATCCCTTGAGGGCACGATCACCGAATGAAATTTCAACCCTAAATCCTGCAATTCGCAATTCTTGGGCGGTCTTAAGGGCAGTTGATTTACTCTCATCCCCCAATGGAATTATAAACAAATCAGATGTGAAATCTTGGTCAAATGAAATGCCTTCAGCATCTGCCGCCAACACGCAACGATCTATTCCTAAACCAAAGCCAATGCCAGAAAGTTCTTGGCCGCCTAATTCAGCCATGAGTCCGTCATATCTACCACCGCCACCAATTCCTGATTGAGCGCCGAGTAAATCGTGTACAAATTCAAAAGTAGTTCCTGTGTAGTAATCCAATCCACGAACCATGCGCGGATTGATGACAAAATCCACATTCAACACGGCGAGGTGCTCCTGTACCACTTTAAAATCCTTTAGAGATTCGGCGGATAGGTAATCGAGCAGAAGAGGTGCATCTTTCATCTGTTCTGTTATCTCGTCACGTTTATCATCAAATAAGCGAAGTGGATTAATGCTCGCTCTTGTTCGCGTTGCCTCATCTAAATCTAGTTTTTCAATAAATCTAACCAAATCAACTCGGTGTTTTGCTCGGGAATCCGCATCTCCCAATGAAGTGATTTCTAAACGATATTGCTTTAAGCCGATCGATTTAAACCCTGCATCGGCAATTGCAATGACTTCCGCATCTAAGGCAGCATCTTGGATGCCAATCGCTTCAATACCGACTTGATAAAATTGACGATACCGGCCTGCTTGAGGGCGCTCTGCACGAAAGAATGCACCGCTGTAATAAAGTTTTGTTGGAAGTTGTCCGCGGTCTAAGCCATGTTCTATAACTGCGCGCATTACACCAGCTGTACCTTCTGGTCGAAGAGTGATGGATCGGCCGCCGCGATCTTCAAATGTATACATCTCTTTAGAAACAACATCAGTTGATTCACCCACACCACGAGTAAATAATTCGGTATCTTCAAACACCGGTAATTCGATTAACTCATATCCAGCGCTTTTTGCGGGGGCAAGTAACGCTTGGCGAACTGATTCAAATTTTCTTGACTGTGGAGGTACATACTCGCTCACGCCTTTTGGTGCTTGGATTTGATTTGCTTTACTCATCGCCTGCTCGATTTCTTAACCGCATCGATGAGATACGGATTAGTTCTTCTCTCGTGACCAATAGTTGTATCTGGGCCATGTCCTGGAAGAACTCGAAGGTGATCTGAAAGCGTTAAAACTTTATTAACAAGCGTTTCTTGCATATCTTTACCAGAACCCGATGGTAAATCAGTGCGGCCAATCGATCCTGCGAACAAAACATCGCCGCTGATAAGTACCTCATCATCGACAGTGAACATCAAAGATCCCCGAGTATGACCTGGGGAATGGATTGCTCGAAACTTCATTCCTAGCATTTCGAGTTCTGCTCCATGCCGCAATTCTCTTACATCACTCGGTTCAACAAAGTTCATTGTGCTTAATGTCGCTAGAAATTCAGGACCATGAGCCCGTTCTGGGTGCAAGAGCAACCCTCGATCTTCACTGTGAATGTAGGCAGGAATACCGTATCCATCTGCAATCGGTGCCACCGAGAAAGTGTGATCTAAATGTCCGTGAGTAATGATTGTGGCAACAGCTTTGAGTTTGTGTTCATTTAAAACCATGGAAACCATGTCAGAAACATCTGGCATCCCAGGATCTACGATGATGCATTCACCCCCTGGTGCATCGGCGATAATCCAACAATTCGTAGCAAACATCGGGGCAGCAAAAGATGTGATCAACATGGTGATTTCCCTTCAGCTACGCCTATTTATTGAGGTCACCGTGCGGGAAATTTCGCCGCACACATGGGTTCAGGGTACCTTTTACCTTCACTAAGCCGCCTGACCAACTCGACTTATGACTCTGTGAAGTTAGATTCATAGATAACAGGATGATGAGGTCCAATAGCGAAGATCGACATCGATTAACGCGCTGAAGGGAAGACCATGTCCGACTTAACTCCAACTCCAGTTTCAATTCCATCATCAGCAGCCTCTGCACTCATCGGAGATCCTGCGAAATTTGGTTATGTAGCACCCGATGGAACGGTCTTTGTAAAAACTTCAGCCGGAGATAAAGCTGTTGGTTCATATCCGGGCAAAAGTGCCGAAGAGGCACTTGCTTACTTTGTAAGAAAATTTGAATCAGTTGCTTCTGAAATTGCACTACTTGCAGCACGAATAACTAGCGGAGCGATGGTTCCCTCTGATGCTCTCGCATCGGTCAAAAAACTTCGCGACCAAGTAAAAGAAATTAATGCCGTTGGCGATCTTGAAGCACTCACAAACTCTGTGGATCAGTTAGAACCACTCATCGAAGGTCATCGCGGCGCATATGAAGCAAAGAAAGCTGTCGCTGAAGCCGAAAAGGCTGCCAAACGCGCTCAAGTGCTCGTTGAAAAAGAGAAGATTGTTGTTGAAGCAGAGTCATTAGCC
>Ga0114967_10000928_pt1 | contig 24599 bp, 25 predicted proteins | sample M_130628_MF_Meta_FD_92639 | JGI IMG/M metagenome (GOLD analysis project Ga0114967, IMG submission 92639) | Freshwater microbial communities from Lake Montjoie, Canada to study carbon cycling - M_130628_MF_MetaG | ecosystem: Environmental > Aquatic > Freshwater > Lake | place: Lake Montjoie...
AAACGATTAAAAAATCCTTTGATAAAATAAGTTCTTTTTATTTGTGAACTTCAAAAGTGTTTTTATATTTGCAACCGCGTTACGCGATGGGGAGATACTCAAGCGGCCAACGAGGGCGGACTGTAAATCCGCTGATTACATCTTCGCAGGTTCGAATCCTGCTCTCCCCACAGAAAGCGTTCAAGGAAACTTGGACGTTTTTTTTGTTTGCTGAACTATTTTTCTACCAACTGGCGCAAGACAAACTTGTTTTCGTCGTCTTACCTTAATTAGCATTAACCATACAAAATCATTACTTTTAAGACTTGCTTAGGTTCACAATTTATGAAAAAACACTTTTCCCGGTTTTTAGTGTCTTTGATGGTCTTTATTGGTCAAATCATTATAGCTCAGAATAGCAAGGTAATCACATTGCATTTTGTTCCTCTCATGAATCATGAGCCATTAGAATTGGGTAAAAAATATGCCATCGACTCAGAAAAACTTCCCGTGACAATTAATCTATTTAAATGTTATGTATCGCATATTGTTTTTTACAACGACAAGGATCTGGTTTACGATGCTACCAATGAAGCCTTTTTATTAGATTGCTCGGAAAAAAATTCCCTTACTCGAACGATAACGCTACCTGGAGACATTAACTATACTGAGCTTAGGTTTTATTTTGGCTTAGATGACCAAACTAATGACAAAGGCATTTCGGGAGGAGATTTAGATCCAACGAAAGGCATGTACTGGACTTGGCAAACTGGCTATATCAATATGAAAATGGAGGGCACTAGTCTTTCAAGTGGTGCAGCAGATCATAATTTCCAATTTCATTTAGGTGGCTTCCTTGCTCCTTACGCTTCTTTCCAACCCCTAACGATTACAACCGAAAACAAATCAGAACTAGCCATTGCCATTGAGTTAGCCGACTTTATCAAAAAAATAAAATTGGCCGAAACGCACACGTTAATGTCGCCCTGTCAACAGTCGGTGCTATTATCAAAATATGCTGCATCTATGTTTCATTTGTTATGAAAAAGAGTTTCTTACTAAGCATTATTGTCCTTGTATCGACAGCCTTTCTCTTGAAACCAGAGGAAGAGGCTTATTTTTACATTCCGGAGGGTTGGCCGAAACCTGTCTATAATTTTGTTCCAAATCCAGTTAGCGCTGCTAAAGTAAAACTAGGAAGAGCATTATTTTACGACCCCATTCTTTCGCGAAACAACACAATCTCATGCGCTAGTTGTCATTCACAATATACTGCATTTGCTCATATTGATCACAAATTAAGCCATGGTATCGAGGATAAAATAGGCAACCGCAACGCCCCTTCCCTAGTTAACCTCGCTTGGAGTAACAGTTTTATGTGGGATGGTTCTGTACATCATTTAGATGCCCAAGCCATTGCTCCCATCAGCAATCCGCTCGAAATGGATGAAAAAATTAATCATGTAGTATCAAAATTACAAAGTTCCAAATTATATCGGCGTTTATTTCAGGAGGCCTATGGTGATAGTACGGTTACTGGAGAACGCACTTTAAAATCGATTTCGCAGTTTATGTTGACTTTAATTTCGTCGAATTCAAAATACGATAAAATCCAACAAAACGTTCCCGGCTATTCCTTTACAGAAAGCGAAAAAAAGGGATATATGCTTTTTCAACAAAACTGTGCTACTTGCCACCGAGAACCGCTTTTCACTTCTAATAAATACGAGAACAACGGTTTACAACCCGATAGTATCTTACGCGATGTTGGCCGAGTGAAAATCACTTTAAATCCGAAAGATTCATTTTTATTTAAAGTTCCTAGTTTGCGCAATGTGGAAATTACGGCGCCCTATATGCATGATGGCCGCTATGCAAATTTAGCTATGGTACTCTTCCATTATACCAACAACATTTATCGCACGAAATCATTGGCAAAGCCCTTAAAGAGAAGAATAGTGTTAACTGAAAAAGACAAGGGAGACCTGATTTCATTTTTGAAAACGTTAACGGACGAGGCGTTTTTGAGAAATCCGAAACATTCCTATCCGAGGGCATTATTCTTAAACCAATAGTCCTAAAAAAAGCCCCAGTGGGGCTTTTTATTTCATGACCAAAATAGTCTATTCTAAGGCAAAAGTAACACTAACATTCGTGTTAATTTCCATTTCTCCAACGGCTAAGGTCTCCCGAGGCGCATTCATATCAGCGGCCATAGCCATTAGTCCTCCTTTGTACATCGGTTGGGGCACATAGCTCTGTGAATTATCGGTAATTAATAATGCTTTGCCCACTTTTTGTCCCAGTACAGAAACGTAATCATTTGCTTTTTGTTGTGCATTAAGCATAGCACTTTTACGGGCTTCTTTTTCGTATACTTCAAGTTTAGAAGATTTAAATTCAACCCCTTGAATGGTATTGACACCTGCATCGTTTAGTCCGTTCATGATTTCGTCATACTTAGACAAATCCTTAATGGTAATGGTTAAGGTTTGATTTGCTTGATAGTTAGATTTTTTCTTTTCAAAGTCATAACTTTTATTGAGGCTAACATTATTAGTTTTATAATCAGTACTTGGTATCCCACTTTTTTTCAAAAACTTAATGACGCGATCTACCACTTCATCATTTAGAATTTTTACTTCTTTTGACTCTTTACCGGTATTTTGAAATCCTGCGGTAACGACTACATAGTCTGGAATTACTTTTATTTTGCTTTCACCTGTGACTGAGATTTGAGGAACTTGTGCTTTTTGTTCTTGCGCTTGAATGACCATTGCTGCCATTAGAGTGATGAATACAACTGCCTTTTTCATAATGTTTGTTTTTAGATTGCTATTGATAGATTTAGATTTCAAATTTTATGCCAATTAAAGTTTGCCCGCTTTAGCCAAAATAAAAAGAATTACAATAGGTAGCGCTAATAGGATCACCATAAGTGTATGTTCTTGAAATAAGGCAGGTTCTTTTAGCAGAGTTATGGCGTAGCCGCCGATAGCACCGCCAAAATGTGCTGTATGTCCGATATTATCTCTTTTTGCTTTCATACCGTAAATAGAATATAACAAGTAGCCGATTCCGAATACATAGGCAGGAACAGGGACTACACCAAATAATCCAATGGTCATTGTAGGCTCTAACAAAATAGCGGAATAAATAATTCCTGTCACTGCACCTGAGGCGCCTACGGCAGTGTAACCATATTCATTTCCGTGAAAAAGCATGGTTAACAAGCTACCAAAAATTAAACTACCTGCGTAGATCAGTACAAAAGTAAAATTACCAAGATAATCTGTTACCACAGGAGCGAACGAATACAAAGCAATCATATTAAAGGCTAAATGAAACAAATCCGCGTGTAGAAATCCTGAACTTATCATTCTAATTTGTTCTCCAGCACGGATGCTTCCCACATGAAATTGGTATTTTCTGAAGAAGTATTGGTCGTTAAATCCTTTGTAACTAATTAAAATATTTGCAACTATAAGTGCCAATAAAAATACATTGTCCATCCTTAGATTTTTAGGTAAAAATAATAATAGTTTGTTTAGTTTTTGCCACCTGCTATCGATAAAATAACATTTAACGTTATATTTCCCTCTAATTTACTTTGTACAATTTCGTGCATTAATTATTCAGAAGTATTCGAACAAATGCTACTTGCTCTATGCTATTAGCTGATGTAAGATGCTTGTCGTTCGATATCCCTACTCTATGGCTTTCCTCATTTATTGGCAGTAAGCTACTTAGGATGAAGGAAAAATTCTAATACCATTTCATCCCTTTTATCTTTCATAAAAAAATCCATGTCTAGTCACAATCTTCGTTATTCGATTCCAAGGGACATAATTAAAGGCTTGCTTGGAAACTATTTGGTCGAAGCCTCCTCCGTACTGTACGATGTCTTTCGATGAAAAAGTACAATCTTGGTTTGAAATCAGCACTATGGAATGACCAGAACGCTTATGCTTGCAACATTTGAGCAAGAAATTACTGTAGCAATTTTAAAACTTTATTTGTTGTATGCTGCCCCACTGTAATCCATCTATTCAAACAAAACAAACCCTTTTCTACAATAGAGAATGCATCAATTATAACTATTGTACCCACCTATGAAGTTTGAATAGCCTAGGACCTCGAAAAAGAAATACATTTAATTTTTAGTTAACAATGATTTCCAACACAAGATCAAAAAATTAACGCACATTACGCTTATATTTGTAGGACACTTCATTTTTGAAATAGCATGAAAAACATACTTTTTTTAATAATCTTGACGTTTGGTTTTACAACTAGTTGGTGTCAAGAAATCAAAAAAAATGAATTTGAAGGCGATAATTTTAGTCTAGAAGGAACGCTTGCGATGCTCAAAAAAGCTACTACAATTAAACAATTTGAGCGCATCATAAACGACAAAAAGAACAATGTAAACAATCTTGATTTGAATGGTGATGGAGAAATTGATTATGTAAACGTGGAGGATATTGAAAGTGAAAACACCCATGTCCTTGTATTAAGTACTTTTGTTACCGAACAAGAGAAACAAGATATTGCTACCATATCGATTGAGAAGACCGCTGATTTAGAAGCTTACCTACAAATTGAAGGTGATACAGATTTATATGCGGCAAACACACTAATTGAGCCCACGGACGAAAAGCAGACTTTAAAATCAGATAAAGGTGGGCCGAATACACCTAGTATCATTATTCAAACGTTAAGGGTAAATGTATGGTCATGGCTCAGTATACAATATATATATGCCAATAAATATATTGTCTGGGTGTCTCCCTATCGTTGGAATTTCAAACCAAATTGGTGGAGACCTTGGCATCCGTTTGGTTACAATTTATTTTTTATGAAATGTGCTCCGCACCGTATGCTCTATCATTCGGTTGGTACTCGACGAATTGTTTCTGCAAAAAAACTATATGTTCCCTTACGGCATTCGACTAAATTAGTTGTTCATAATAAAAGAGCGCTTACTACTGTTCATCAGTCAGTACGAGATACTAAAATCAAAAACACATCGATACGACGTAATTCATTAAAATATTCGCCCATCAAGCGAGGACTAATTAGAGGCGTGCGATTAAATGGTCGTGGGAGAAAGTGATTCCTTTTTAATGTTCCTGCAATTAAAAATCAGATCCAGTCTTTATTTTCATACAAATAAAGAGCAAAAATACCCATTGTTAGGGAGTTTTTATCGGGAGAAATTTCGGAAATTTGAACAACTAATATCTAAAAACTTAACACCATGAATGAACAAACGTACACCGCCACGGGACGAATTGATCTTTCCCAGGATCAATTAATCTTGAATATTGCATTACCTGACCCTCCCAGCAGAAACATTATTTCAACCACTTATTACAACTTAAGCAAAAAATCACAAACTACAGGACAGCAAATAAATGTAGTTCTATGTGAATTCACTTTTGACAAAGATCCTGGAGTAGCCTTACCCACTCCAACCAACGATGAGTATCAAACCACCGTACACATAAGCACTATTGTAAAATCGCCCAGACTTCCCGGAGTACAAGATTTTGATTTTAGTTCCAACACGGATTGTTTATTTTTATTTTTTCATAGTACAGAGGCTAACGCAGACGATAGAGAAGCTTTTTTTGATGACTTAGAAAACCTGTATGCTAGAGCAGTTGGCGGACCCTATGTCACAATAGCTCCAGTATTGCACGGGAAACCAATGAGAGGAAAACCTCGTTACGTTGGTGGAGTAATAGTTAATTAATGTCCGAAAGTAAAAATATAAAACTTAAATCTGCACTACTCTTAATACTTTGTATTTTGAGTAGTACAGTTTTTGGTCAAAGCCCCAATTTCATTAAAATAAAAAAACTCATCGATAATGGTCAAAATATTGAGGCCATTAAAACCTTAAAAACATATGAACAAAAAAATCTACGAAAAGACCAATTAGCTAGAACTTATTTTTATTTAGGAATAGCCTATGGAAATGAAAATAAAAATGACACTTGCTATAGGTATTTATGTAAAAGTGAGGGTATCTATAAAAAGCTAGACAGCATTCCTAGTGCAATGGAAGTGAAATTGGAAATAGCATATGCCTTAAGTATAGAAAATTATGATCACGCAGCAATTAAGCAACTTTATCAAGAATATATAAATTATGCAGAGGGCACTAAAAATGCTAAACTAATTTCAAAAGGCTATTTTGAAATGGCAAGTTTTTTGATTGACGAAGAACCCAAAATAGCTCAAAAGTACTTTTACAAGGCGTTAAAAGTCAATAAGTGGACAAAAGATGAAATAGCTTACCGTAACATAATTTTTAGTTTGGCTGCATTGTACTGCAGTGATGAATTAAATCATCCCGATTCTGCAATGTATTATTATGAAAAAGCATTAGTTATTTCCAAAAAACACAAAAACTCCTATGATATCTGTCTCAATTTATTTAATCAGGCACATATTTTCTATACGCAAAAAAAATATTCAAAAGCAATTAACTTGTTAAAAGAAGCTCAAAGAATTCCGATTAATAAATATGTAGAAAACATCAAAAGCCGAATTCATGAAGATCTATCGAAAAATTACAGTGCACTTGGCGACTATCCATCAGCCTATCAAGAATTGAAAAAATATACAGAAACTAGTAATACCGAGGCTTTTCTAAAGCAAACCCAACTTATTCAAGAATTACAGACTAAATACGACACAAAAAACAAAGCACTTGAAAACCTGAGGCTTAAAACCAAAGACAAAAACAACAAATTATTTATTTATCTCATAATTGGAATCCTTGTAATTGTTTCTTTTCTAGGCTATTTACGAATCAATTTCTTAAAAAAGAAGAAGAAAATTGCTGAACAAGAAAAATTGATCGAAGCCCAAAAACTTGCCAATGCACTTAAAGAACATGAATTAAACGAAATTGACAAATTGCTAGAAGGCCAAGAAAAAGAGCGCCTCAAAATTGCTAATGATTTGCACGACAACTTGGGCAGCTTAATGGCCACCCTAAAACTCAACTTTCAAAATTTACGCCGTGGCAATCAAACGTCTCCCGAAGAAGAAGCACTGCTTTTTGACAAAACAGATGCCCTCTTGGAGGAAGCTTATCAAAAAATTAGAGGAATAGCCCATTCAAAAAATGCGGGAGTGATTGCCAATGAAGGTCTTTTACCAGCAGTAATGAATATGGCTAAAAAAGTCACCGTTCCCGGTAGACTTACAGTACAAGTAGTTCCCTTTGGATTGCACGAACGTTTTGATAGTAGTATTGAGGTCAGCCTTTTTAGAATGGTTCAAGAAATCTTAACCAACGCCATCAAACATGCCGGCGCTACTGAAATCATCATCCATTTAACGCAACATCACGATAGTTTGAACATTATAATTGACGACAATGGAAAAGGATTTATTCCTAATAAAACAGATAAAAATGAAGGGATGGGCTTAACCAATATCGAAAAAAAAGTAGAACAAATGGGAGGTACCTTTAACATTGATAGTACGCAAGGCAAGGGAACTTCTATATTAATTGATATTCCTTTATGATAACATTAGCCATCGCAGAAGATCATCAAGCCCTAATAGACGGATTGAAATTGTTTTTAAAAAACGAAGACGATATTCAAATTGTAGGCGAAGCCAATGATGGCGAAACGCTGATTGAATTGGTACGTCAAAAAAGACCTAGCCTTGTAATTACTGATATTCGGATGCCGAAATGTGACGGTATCTCTGCTACAAAAACGATAAAAGAAGAATTTCCAAATACCAAAGTAATTGCCTTTAGCATGTTTGATCAGTCGGAAGCAATAGAACAAATGAAAGAAGCAGGAGCTTCAGGATACATCATGAAAAATGCCTCATTAGAAAAAGTACTTGAAGCCATTAGAACGGTTGATAAGAATGGTGAATATTTTGACAATTCTATAGCAACAATCGATGAATTAACCAAAGAGGTCATTATTTTAAGTACCCGTGAAAAAGACATCCTAAGGCTTATCGGGAAAGGACATTCCTCCCAGGAAATTGCCAGTATTCTTTCTATAGGCAAAACCACTGTCGACACCCATCGCAAAAACATAATAAAGAAAATTAACGTTCAAGGCAAAACCGATTTAATACGATTTGCCATCGAGAGAAAATATGATTTTTAAGGAGCGTCTTTATACTTCAATACGATAAAACGCCGCTTCTATCTAAATTAAGCCACGTAAATTCAGCTGTAACATACATGGTAAAATAACCCATAAAATACTCAAAAATCCCCATTGTTGGGGATTTTTTTATGGTTTATAGATTATACTTTTGAAATGATATTTGCGGGATTTATTAGTACCAACGAACCTTAGGAAATAGATTAAGGATTACCAATAGAACTGCGGCCATTATACTATATATACTTGTATAGTGTTACAGCAATTTAATTGCCTTTTTTGATGTTTGCTAAAGAGTAAGTTCCGACAAAATCCTTGTTTAGAGATTAACATATTAATAAAAAAATCAACAATGAACTGGCACAATGTAGACACACAATGTAAAATAATGTATGGGGATCGATTTTCGGCATTACCAAAACCAGAAGATCGAAAAGTGATTATTAGGGCTATTGCAGAAGAGTTTCCGAATTTTTCAAGAACAAGAATTGCGGCAACAGTAGATCATTGCTTTAAAATTAATTCTGTCCCCTTTTCAAGACGAACTTTTTTAGTCTTCATTCAAAATTATTTAAAATAACGACGAGTGTAACACAATTACGCCCGCACCAAATATCATTCAAATATCTATTGCCATGCAAAAAACTAATAATCATTTAATAGGAGTTGTTGGGGTAACTGTCCTTGCAAGACGAATAAATCCCGAAATTGGAAACTATTTAGAACACTATTCAACCGATGATAGCCAGTACGAAGTGCATCTAAGCAACAACGGTATTTTATTCGTTTCTAGGGAAACTGCAGAAGATTTTGAGACCGATGATCCTGATATTTTTGACATCCGAATTCAACAAGTAGCTAGTTCATATCGTCGGGAATAGTAGATTAATTGCATCCAAGAGACATTTGACTAAACTATTTTTCGAGAACGATCATCACCTACTATAGACTCCGTTTATTCTAAAAAAAATGTTGAACTATTGCGTAACTAGAGTTGAAATTATTCTCATTCTGCATTTACTACACCTAATTTTGGATTTATCAATTAACCGTTGACATGTTTTTTAACACCTAAGGAATTTGATTTCATTGGCATAAAACTTCACTAAAATATGAAATAGAAAAAAAGGAAACTGTCCTTTCGAAAACTTCTAACCCATAAAAAAAACAACCTAGATTAAACCTTTTGCTTTCAGCATTGTCTAATAGTTTGTGAAAGAAAAATTAGTATTAATAATTCAAAAGAATGTAAATCAAGATAATTACTTATTCACAGCAAAGAGAAGCATAAACTTTTTCTAAAATAAATTTACCAACCAGCTTCTTTTCAATTATATTGGATGTTCAAAAATTATTCATTTTAATTCTAATCAATATTAGAACTGGATTATAAAAATCTAAAAAAACAAAATTATGAAAGCATTTCTTCAATTTACACTAGTACTACTTGTATCAATAACTTCTCAGATGAGTACTGCTCAAAAGCTTGAGTTAAAAGATGGGACAGTTTATCTGCTGGATACAGCGATTTTTAGTTACGATCAAAAAGTTCCTAATAATGAATTTCATTTATTTCGACTCAATTCCGAAAAAACAATAGTTGAAATGAAGCAGGTTCATCATTCAGCCGCATTAAATTCGAAAAATGAATATAAAACTTTAACTTTTTCGAAACAAAACGTAACAATTGAATCGGTTCTCCTAAGCAAACGCAATTGGAAATATATTCTACAGTTGCTTTTAGATGAAAAAGTAATTAATACTAAAGGTGTTGTAAACCTTTCTAATTTAGCTCAATTTGCTGAAAAGTACCAGAAAAAAAATAATTGAATTAAATAAAAAATCCCGTTTGTCATTGCCTATTTTTAAAAGGAAGTAAGTCGTTAAGTAATGATTTTAATCTTTTATAAGAACTCATAATTATAATCGCAACAAGTCTTATCGCAGGAATTGGCCCAAAACCCAAAATTTTGCTACTCCTTAATTACAACTATTGCAACATTTAAATCAAAAAAATTAAACATGGGCAAGTAGCTAGATTTAGACTACTGATATAAAAAGTTAATTTTGAATTTAGTAAAAAAAAAGGCACTATTAAGTGCCTCTTTTTTTTACTTAAACCTATTTATTTTTAATGGTGATGCGTTTCCATTTCGCAACTATCATGCATATGGTCATGAAATGCTGTTGCTAAAGCATTATTTCCATCAGTATCAACAGGGCTTATTTCTATTATTCCATCTCCATTTCCATCTGTTGCACTAGTTAAATTAATAGCATCTATCACCTGATTTAAATCATAATTAAAAACTAAGTCATAAGAACCTGAAGATACTACTAAATTCTGAGTAACATCTTGATAATGAATTTCATAATCTTGATTAAAGTTATTCCAATATACAAATGGAATACCGTTTATTGTTCCTGTAATCTCTACAGTTTTACCAAATATTGGAGAAGCGGTTACTAAACTAGTGCTTAATTTAAACTCCACTTCAGAATAAGTACCATTCGGAACAGAAACTGTTGTAATAGGCACTGACTGATTTAAAAAATCTAATTCCCAAGGTCCTAATAGGGCTATTTCGTCGATACTATCAAAACTACCATTATCATCCCAAGCTTGACCATCATCATCCTCGTCACCACTTTTACCATCAGATGTTGCTGAATTAAATTCTATTTCTTTTATGTTTACTTTAAAACTGTTCAATACAATTCCAGCAGATAACTTTGAAGTGGGGTTGCTGTAAGTTGCTTTTGCGCTAATGGTCATACTACCGCTACCTCCACTGTCATTCGAACAAGAGGTAAAGGCGATTGAGACAATCAAAATTCCGATAATTACTTTCAAGTTTTTCATAGTTTTTTATGTTTCTAATAAATTACATTTGCTAGTAAACAAGTTAGCTCCCAATAACCCTAAATTAATTTATTTCTGCAGACCAAATTTAGGTGAAATAATAGCAGGTTAGTTCGCACAATCGCACCGTAATAGTACACTTACAGACTATAATGTAAACAACAAAGCGCGCCGTCATTTCCGATCAAAATAAAATTAGCGAAGAAATTAGTACAGCATTTTAAGTTCTTTAACTTCATAGCTATACCATTGATCATCTTCTTTTAAAACGATTAATTTACCATCTCTATCAACCATTTGGATAATTCCCATAAATCGATTTCCTTCCTTATCTTCGAAAGCAGAAGGTACATTAATTTTAAAAAGATTACTCAAATACAAATCCCATAGTACGTCAATTTGTTCTTTTACTAGTAATCGCAAACGATCCCTAATTTCGATGCCAATTAATTCAACATCAAACGTAGAACCTGTCAAGCTATGCAAGGATGTTGCTTGAGGCAAGTGACTAAAATTAGTTTGGTTGACATTAAGGCCAATTCCAATTATTGAGGAAAATGACCCGTTTGGTTTAATTGTATTTTCAATGAGTATGCCACCTACTTTTTTTCCATCTGCCATAATGTCGTTGGGCCACTTCAAAGAAACATGGGGAATTTCCAGTTGTTTTAAGACTTCAAGTACTGCTAATGCAACCGTTACATTAAAATCAAAAATGGTATGGTTTTCAAAGACAAATTCATTTACAAACAAACTCATAGTGAGATTCTTACCGGGTTCAGCACTCCAAATAGAATTCATTTGTCCCCTCCCTTTACTTTGCTCAAATGCAGTTACCATAGTGAAATTTTCAACTACATCTACACGCACGAGTTGTTTCAAATAGTCGTTGGTTGAATCTGTGGCATCGAGTTTGATGATAGACATAGCAATATTGAATAAGATTAACTAATTTTAAACTTTTGTTAAGCAAAAATAATTACAAAATGTAATACCTTTGCCAAACATACATAATTAATACATGGCGAAAAAAGTAGCGCAGTCGGATGTTCTCTTAGCAAACATCATTAAAGGCATTGAAGAGGTAAAAGGGAATGATATTGACATCCTCGATTTGAGGGAACTTGATACGGCAGTTTGTGATTATTTTATTATTTGCAATGGTAATTCGAACACTCAAGTAAATGCTATTGTTAACTCAATCCAAAAAGTAGTTTCAAAAGAATTAAAAGACAAACCGTGGCACGTCGAAGGTACTGACAATGGTGAATGGGTTTTAATGGACTATGTCAACATTGTAGTACATGTTTTCCAAAAACAGATAAGAGAATTTTATAATATTGAGGGACTTTGGGGAGATGCCAAAATCACCACCATACAAACCAATTACTAAAAGTTGACAAGATAAAAAATGGCAAACGAAAAGAAATCAAATAATTTTAAAATAAGTCCGTGGTGGATATATGCTGCATTAATTGCAGTATTTTTTGCTCTTAACTATTTTGGAGGGTCTAATTTTCAAGATACAACCAAAATAACGTATTCTAAATTCAACGAATATTTAGATAAAGGGCAAATTGAAAAAGTTGTCGTTTACAACAAAACTGAGGGTGAAGCCTATCTGACAAAAGCAGCATTAAAGGACATTACCCATAAAAAAGTAGCAAAAGACATGTTGGGTAATGCTAACAAAGGTCCGCATTACTCTTTTGATATCGGAAACGACGAGATTTTTCAAAATAAAATAGTAAAAGCTTCACAAGAAGGAAAACTTAAAGTATACGATTTCAAACCAAAAAGTAATTGGACTGAGTTACTAATAAGTTTATTGCCAATCATTGTGATCATAGGCTTGTGGGTTTTAATAATGCGACGAATGTCAGGCGGTTCAGGTGGAGCTGGTGGAGGACAAATATTTAACATTGGTAAATCAAGAGCAAAACTTTTTGATGAAAAGACCGATGTAAAAATTACTTTTAAAGACGTTGCTGGATTAGAAGGAGCAAAAGAAGAAGTTCAAGAGATTGTTGAGTTTTTAAGAAATCCAGACAAATACACAACTTTAGGTGGTAAAATTCCTAAAGGAGCATTATTAGTTGGACCTCCCGGAACTGGTAAGACATTATTAGCAAAGGCCGTCGCAGGGGAAGCAAAAGTTCCTTTCTTCTCCCTTTCTGGTTCTGATTTCGTCGAAATGTTTGTAGGAGTTGGTGCTTCCCGAGTAAGGGATTTATTTAAGCAAGCAAAAGACAAATCTCCTGCTATCATCTTTATCGATGAAATTGATGCCGTAGGTCGCGCTCGCGGAAAAAATAATTTTTCGGGATCTAATGATGAACGTGAAAACACTCTGAATCAGTTATTAACAGAAATGGATGGTTTTGGCACTAACACACATGTTATTGTTTTAGCGGCCACCAATCGAGCTGATGTTTTAGACAAAGCTTTGATGCGCGCAGGTCGATTTGACCGCCAAATCTACGTTGATTTACCAGATATCAGAGAACGAAAAGAGATATTTGAAGTCCATTTACAACCCTTGAAAAAAGTTGCGGATTTAGACGTAGACTTTTTAGCTAAACAGACTCCTGGTTTTTCTGGAGCCGATATTGCAAATGTTTGTAATGAAGCCGCGTTAATCGCTGCACGTAACAATAAAACTGCTGTAGATAAACAAGATTTCTTGGATGCAGTAGATAGAATTGTTGGTGGTTTAGAGAAGAAAAACAAAATAGTTACTACAGATGAAAAACGAGCCATTGCGGTTCACGAAGCTGGGCATGCCACTGTCAGTTGGATGTTAGAGCATGCGGCACCACTAGTAAAAGTAACTATTGTACCTCGAGGACAAAGTTTAGGAGCTGCTTGGTATTTACCAGAAGAACGATTGATTGTTCGGCCAGAGCAAATGTTGGATGAAATGTGTGCCACTATGGGTGGACGAGCAGCTGAAAAAGTAATGTTCAATAAAATTTCAACCGGCGCATTGAGTGATTTAGAAAAAGTCACCAAGCAAGCTAGAGCAATGGTAACAATATACGGCCTTAATGAAAAGTTAGGTAATGTAACTTACTACGATTCATCAGGTCAAAGTGAATACAATTTTTCGAAACCTTATTCCGAAGAAACAGCCCAAACGATTGACAAAGAGATTTCAACTTTAATAGAAACAGAATATCAAAGAGCTATAAATATTCTGAAGGAAAACAAAGACAAATTAGAGCAATTATCAAATATTTTAATTGAAAAAGAAGTGATTTTTAAAGATGATTTAGAAACCATATTTGGAAAAAGACCTTTTGATATACCCGCGGAAGAAACAGATATAGTATAGACTTATTAGTTTTTTAACATTTTTTTAAAATCTTAATTCAAAACTTACTTTTGAATTAAGATTTTTTTATCTTTGAAGGATTACAAATTCCAAACCAGATTATACCTTAACAAGCATGAGTCTTTTCAGAAAAATTTTTGGCGCTGGTAACGATGCCTCTGACGAAGAAAGTCAAAGCGAATTCAACAACACACCTTCTAGTTTTTCATTGCTCCCTGTAGATGAAAAGTTTACTTATAATTTCAAAAAAAATGGAGGGAAGTTTTTGTATTGTGAAAACTTAAATGAAGTAAAAGACCAGTTTTTAAACATTTTGGAAGAAAATGATTGGTTTGAATGCGAAGCTTTATGCTATGAACCTAAATTATATAGTTTGCTGGATGAAAATAAACTAACTCATGATAAGCCAACAAATCCTAAATTTCTTTTAGCAAGTTGTGAAAACTTAATCGCTGACGAAGGTTCGGTTTTGTTTTCATCCAATCAAATCAAACAAAACAAACCAAATGATTTGCCCATCAACATTGTTATCTTGGCTACTACAAGTCAAATATTAGAAACAAAAAGTGATGGTTTGAGAGTAATTAAAAAGAAATACGACAAAGATTATCCAACCAACATTACTACTATAAAATATTTCGAAAAAGCAAAAGATGAAGACTTCCTTCAATATGGAAGTACGGCGAAAAATCTTTACCTTTTGCTATTAGAAGATTTATAATATGAATACTACTTTAAAAAGAGCCCTATCCGGAGTAGTCTATGTATTTCTTTTAATTGGCTCTACTTTATATTCTCCCTATAGTTTCATATTACTTTTTGGACTTCTACTGTTTTTCTCCGTAAATGAATTTTGTAAATTAATTGATTTAAAACCGATACTTCCCCTGGCACTAGCCACTGGATCTTTTATAGTTTTTAATTTATATAACTCAATAAAAACAAATGAAATTTTATTACTCATCGCAGCGCTACTAGTTTCTTTTCGTCTAATCTTTTTTCTGTTTGAAAAAAAGAGCAAACCTCTAGCGCAAAACTCCAAATACGTAATAACCTTCGGTTATGTCATATTACCATTAATAATTTTTACTAAAATTCCATTCATTTACAACATCTACTACCCGAAAATAATAATTAGTATATTAACTATTATTTGGACGAATGACACTTTCGCCTATCTAGTCGGTAGAAGCATAGGTAAAAACAAACTATTTGAGCGCGTTTCTCCAAAAAAAACAATAGAAGGATTTCTTGGAGGAGTTTTTTTTTCAGTGTTTACAGGAGCATTACTAGCAAAGTACTATTTAGCCGAATCTGTCGTACATTGGATCATAATTGCTTTTATCCTGAGTGGATTTGGAACCTTAGGAGATTTAATTGAGTCTAAATTTAAACGAAACGCTGGCGTAAAAGACAGCGGAGCTATTATGCCTGGCCATGGCGGCTTTTTAGATCGATTAGATAGTATTATATTTGCAGCACCATTTGTTTATTTGTTTTATCAAATTTTATATTATGTTTCATAAAGAAGGAGGGAAAATTATTTTAATTGCGACATCGTCAACAATACTTATTTATCTTTTATCACATAAATTCCTTAGTAATATATTTTGGTTGGAGAAAGGAATACAAGTATTCACTTTAATTCTATTGATATTAGTACTGCAATTTTTCAGAAATCCAAACCGGAAAATCATTGCTAATACTAATCAGATTCTTGCGCCAGTCGACGGGAAGGTTGTAGTAATTGAAGAAGTATATGAGGAAGAGTATTTTAAAGATAAGCGCCTTCAAGTCTCGATATTTATGTCTCCTTTAAATGTTCATGTAACCCGATATGCTGCTAGTGGCACAATAAAATTCAGTAAATATCATCCGGGAAAGTATTTAGTGGCATGGCACCCTAAAGCAAGTACCGAAAACGAACGGACTACAGTAGTGATAGAAACCAAAGAATTTGGTGAAATTCTTTATCGTCAAATAGCAGGAGCATTGGCGAGACGAATTGTAAATTATGCTGAAGAAGGACAACAAGTAGTGCAAGGTGAAGATGCTGGATTTATAAAATTTGGTTCAAGAGTGGATTTGTTTTTACCTTTAGGTAGCAATATTGAGGTTGTTTTGCAACAAAAAGCAATTGGGAATCATACTATAATCGCAAAAAAATAAATGGCTGAAAAAGAATTAGATATTCGGTTTCAAAAAGCAGTTGAAATTGCCTCACATATGACGCAATCTTCACTCCCTCAAGATGTGCAACTGCGTCTTTACGCCTATTATAAACAAGCAACATTTGGCACGATAGATTATAATCAATCGTCAAATTTTGATTTAAGAAATGCATTCAAAACAAATGCATGGATGCAAATAAGTCATTTAAGCATCGACGAAGCTAAACAACTTTATATTGAAGCTATTGGAAACATCATAAAAGATAAAATATAAAATTATGAGAAAATTTTTTTCTATCATATTGTGCTTATCTTTTATTATTTTAATTTCTGCTTGCAAAAGAAAAAAACTTGAAGAAGTAGTCGAAGTTCCTTTACCATCAGCAGAGGAGAAAATAACGATTGGTCAACCTGATGACGTAAAAGCTGATGATGGGCAGTTTTCATTAACACCACTCCAATACGATTATAATGCCTTAGATCCTACTATTGATATCCTAACAATGGAGATTCATTATTCTAAGCACTACTTGACGTATACTAATAATTTAAATAAGCTAGTAGCTGCTGATGAAACATTAATCGATTTATCTATTGAAGATATTTTGAAAAAAGTTGATATGAATACAAGTAATGACTTGCGCAATAATGCAGGAGGTTATTACAATCATACTTTATTTTGGGGAGGCATGGCTCCAAAGGCGGGAGGCCAACCTAAAGATACTATTTCTGCGCTGATAAACAGAGATTTTGGCTCATTTGATGCTTTTAAATCCCAATTTACAGATGCCGCGGAGAAACAATTTGGATCTGGTTGGGCGTGGTTAATTGTTGACAAATCTGGCAAATTGCAAGTAGTAAGTACACCTAATCAAGATAATCCTTTAATGCCAAAACAAACTATTACTGGAACACCACTATTAAATGTAGATGTCTGGGAACATGCCTACTACTTAAATTATCAATATAAGCGAAGAAAATATATTGAAGCTTTCTTTTCAATAATTAACTGGAAGAAAGTTACGGAACGTTACGAAGAAGCTACAGCAAAAAAAATATAAAAAAATCCCTATCAACTAAGAGATAGGGATTTTTTAAAACCTTTACCAAATAACGACCCTTAAACTATCAGGTTGATACATCCTATCTCCTGGCTTAATATTAAAAGCTTTGTAAAATTCTGGAATATTCATAAGTGGACCATTAATTCTAAACTGCGCTGGTGAATGAACATCCATCATAATCTGTCGAGCTAAATACTCATCTTTAGCATGAATCATCCAAGCATAACCGTAGGCTAAAAAATATCTTTGTTCAGGAGTTAATCCGCTTATTTTTTCTTTGTTTTTATATTGTGCTGATTTTTTAAATGCTTCAAACCCCATTACCACTCCTCCTAAATCTGCGATATTCTCTCCCTGGGTCGCATCTCCGTTTACAAATTTACCTTTCAATGGTTCAAACTTGTTAAATTGGGTAACAATCAGTTTCGTTTTTTGCTTGAATTTTTTCAAATCCTCTTCAGTCCACCAATTTTTTAAATTTCCTTTCTCATCATACTGACTTCCCTGATCATCAAATCCGTGTGTTATTTCATGCCCAAATGTAGATCCTCCAATAATACCATATAATATAGCGTCATCGGGCATTCTTCCCTCAAATCCTGGAACCAATATGTTACATGCCGGAACTACTATTTCATTATTACTAGGATTGTAATAAGCATTGTAAGTCTGTGGATACATGTCCCACTCCGTTCGATCAACAGGTTTACCATATTTTTTAATCATATAATTATAGCTCCACTTATTTACGGCCATAACATTTGCACAATAAGTATTTCTATTAATATTTACCGTGCTCATGTCCTTCCATTTATCGGGATAACCAACTTTCATTACTATCTTATCTAGTTTATGTAATGCTTTTTGTTTAGTTGCTGCGCTCATCCAATCCAATTTTTTGATATGATCGGCATATACATCCCGTATATTATTTCCTATTTCCAATAATTTTTCTTTAGAACCTTTAGGTAAATAATCAGAAACATATACTTGACCCACAAGTTCACCTAAAGAGCTATCCGTTTGTTCCACTATTCTTTTCCAGCGTGGCTTTTGTTCCTTTACCCCGTTCATAATTGTGGAATAAAATGCAAAATTTTGCTTTTCAATTGCATTATTTAAGTAAGAAGCATAGGAATTTACCAAGTCCCATTTCAAATATGTTTTCCAATCTGCTATAGAATAAGAACTAATAACTTTGTTTAATCCCTTGTAAAACTCAGGCTGACCAACGATCACAGTATCTAATTTCGCTATTCCAAGTTTTGGAATTACATTTTCCCACGCAATAGCAGGTGTTAATGATTTAAATTGGCCCAAGGTCATTTTATTATAATTTTTAATTGGATCTCTCATAGCCTCTAACTTTCTACTATTTTGAGCTAAATCTGTTTCCAATTTCAAAATAGTATTTGATGCTGCTTTTGAAACTTCTGGACTATTCCCTAACAATTGCATCATGGATTGTAAATGTTTAAGGTATTCATTTCTAATTTTTACTGTTTGCTCATCAGTATTAAAATAGTAATCTCTACTACCCAATCCTAATCCACCTTGACTAAAAAATACGGCATGCTTAGAACTGATTTTATCGTCTTGACTTACGTAAAACGAAAAGGCAGGACTAGCACCAATGGTATGCAAATATCCAATTGTATTCATTAAACTAGGGACATCGTTAACCGCTTCAATTTTAGCAAATTCCATAGCTAAAGGTTTTAGGCCTGCTTTTTCAATTGCTAATGTATCCATACCTGAAGCATAAAAATCTCCGATTTTTTGTTCATTACTACCTTTAACAGCTTCAGTATTCTTGGCTGACTTTTCGCAAATATCTTTTATTTGAGCATTTATGGTATCACCAATCATTCTAAAAATACCATTACTACTTTCGGTATTTGGTATTGGATTTTTCTTAAACCACCCCCCATTAGCATAATGAAAAAAGTCAACACTTGGACTAACAGTAGTATCTCTATTAGTAATTAAAGGATCTTGAAAGTCTCCCCCTTTTTTTGAGCAACTCACCAATAACACAGTGATTAATGCCCCATAAATAAACTTATACGTTAATTTCATAGTTATAAAATTTGGCTTGATATTAATTCGAATATTTGTATTAATTATCAGTAAATTGTTACCAAATATATTTCTTTTTATTCAAACATTATGATATAAAAAAAGTGCTTGATTTCTCAAGCACTTACTACTAATAGTAATTGCAATTTTACTTTTTATCGGCCGCTTTTTTTGCAGCACAACAGCCTCCTTTTTTTTCGCCTGCAGAACAAGATTTTTTCTCACTAGCAGTACAAGTTTTCTCTGTTTTAGTGGTTGCTTTTTCTTTTGCTGGCTTTTCCTGCGCATTTAATGTAAATGCACACAAGAAGGCAACTAATGAAAGGGTTGAAATGATTTTTTTCATAATTAAATGTATTAAATTAGTTTTATTTAGGATACAATTAAATTGATTAGCACTAAATCGTATTTGCCTGGTTTCCAGTTATTTTATTTCTACCCTGAAAATAAAGCGTTTTTAAAATCACTTCTTATTTTCAACTTTGAAACTACAACCTAATTCCCTACTTACTCATTTAGTGCAAAAACAAAATAGTTCAATTTTATATTTTATCCATTACCATTCAAAAGTAAGTAATATATTGAATTCTAATGATTCTTTAACATTCTATTCAGACTCTACAAAAATGAAGTCGGGCATAAATATTGAGTGGTAGGAATACTAGTTAATTTAATTTCATTAAATCCACCTATCACATCAGCAAAATTATCGAATCCATTCTGTTTTAAAATTGAAGCGGCTATCATGCTGCGATAACCTCCAGCACAATGTAGTACAAAGTATATAGCTTTAGGAAAATCAGGTAAATGGCCAATTAATTCATTCAAGGGTATATTAATTGCTCCGACGACGTGTTCCGAATTAAATTCGCTTTTCTTTCTCACATCAAAGATTGGTACTTGTTGTATTTCTTCTAGCAAGACTAAATCTTCGGCAGTCACTCTTTCCACGGTTTCGATTTCTTTACCTTCGACTTTCCATGCTTCAAATCCACCTGCTAAATAACCAATTGCAAAATCATATCCAACTCTTGATAAACTAATGATAGTCTCGTGTGCTTTGCCTTTATCTTCGGCAACAATTAAAATTTGCTGCGTCAAATCAACAATTAATTCTCCAACCCACATTGCAAAATTACTTTCTAGACCGATATTAACACTGCTAGGTATAAATCCTTTTGCAAATTCAGAAGCTTTACGAGTATCCAAAATTATAGCCTTAGTTTCTTTCGCTATTAATTCAAATGTTTTCACATCATAAGGTATTTGACCACGACTAATAACCGTTTCAAGGCTTTCATACCCTTGAATATTCAAGAGCACATTTTTTGGAAAATATTGAGGAGGGACTGTCAAACCTGACAAAATTGCTTTAACAAATTCATCTTCTGTAAGATCTAGGTTTAGCGCATAATTTGTTTTCTTCTGATTACCGAGTGTATCAGTTTTTTCTTTACTAATCATTTTTCCACAGGCACTTCCTGCTCCATGATTTGGATAGACAATTAAATCATCTTCAAGCGGAATTATTTTAGTGCGTAAAGAATGATAAAGATGACGTGCTAATATATCTTGGGTTAAATCTGCAATCACATGTTGTGCTAAATCAGGTCGACCAACATCACCGATAAACAATGTATCACCCGTTATAATTCCGACTTCTTTTTCATCTTCATCAATCAACAAATAACAAGTACTTTCCATGGTATGCCCTGGTGTATGTATCGCCTTTACCTTACTATTTCCAACGCAAAATAATTGACCATCAGTTGCTATAATCGCATCGAAATTAGGTTTGGCAGTTGGACCATAAACAATCATTGCATTTGTCTTCTGGACTAAATCTAAATGCCCTGATACAAAATCAGCATGAAAATGTGTTTCAAAAACATACTTAATTTTTGCCTTATTCTTTTTGGCACTTTCAATATAGTTTTGCACATCCCGCAACGGATCAAATACGGCAGCTTCACCATTACTCTCTATATAATACGCGGCATGAGACAAACAATCCGTATAAATCTGTTCAATTCTCATAAGATAATTATTTTTTCAAAAGTAATTTTTAGAAAACTGAGTACATATGATAATTGTCAGTTCCTATTAATTCATAATCTTGAAAATTTTCTTTAATAAATTTTTGATTTATTTATAATAATTTTAATAGTACTGCGTTTTATTATGTAGTAATTTGCACCAAATACATAAGAACTATGGACACAATCAAGATACTTTGGGTTGATGATGAAATTGATTTATTAAAACCGCACATTCTATTTTTAGAAAAGAAAAACTATAAAGTAACGACCTATAATAACGGTCGTGATGCGATTGATGCTTTTGATGATGGCAATTTTGATATTGTTTTTCTTGATGAAAACATGCCAGGAATGAGTGGTTTAGAAACACTTTCAGAAATGAAAGAAAAAAAATCATCAACACCTGTTATTATGATCACAAAAAGTGAAGAGGAGTACATAATGGAAGAAGCTATTGGTTCTAAAATTGCAGATTATCTTATCAAACCTGTAAATCCTAATCAAATTTTATTAAGCTTAAAGAAAAATTTAGACCACTCTCGTTTAATTTCAGAAAAAACAACCCTAGATTATCAAAAAGAGTTTAGAAAAATTGCGATGGAAATGGCCATGGTAAATAACTACGAGGATTGGGTTGAATTGTACAAAAAATTATTGTTTTGGGAGCTCGAATTAGAAAACATTAACGACCAAAGCATGTTTGAAATATTAGAAAGTCAAAAAGTGGAAGCTAATGTGCAGTTTGGAAAATTCATTGAACGCAATTATGAGGATTGGTTTGAACCAAAAGCCGATAAACCAATTCAATCACATACCTTATTTAGAGAATTAGTGGTGCCAGAACTTGTAAAAAAAGACAAGCCAGTACTATTCATTGTTATTGACAATTTACGTTACGACCAATGGAAGGCTATAGAGGGTGTAGTAGCAAATCATTACAAGTTAGAAAAGGAAGTCCCCTATTACGCTAGTTTACCAACGGCAACTCAATATGCCAGAAATTCAATATTTTCGGGTTTGACTCCCCTAGAAATGGAAAAACAATTTCCACAGTATTGGAAAAATGATGTTGAAGACGGAGGCAAAAACTTATATGAAGCTGAATTTTTAACAGCGCACTTAAAGCGATTAGGGGTAAACATAAAACAAGATTATTTTAAAATCACCAATTTAGCTAGCGGAAAAAAACTAGCCGAAAACTTCAAAGGACTAAAAGATAATAATTTAGTAACAATTGTATATAATTTTGTTGACATGCTGTCGCATGCAAAAACAGAAATGGACGTAGTAAAAGAGTTAGCTTCGGATGACAAAGCATATCGTTCTTTAACTCTTAGCTGGTTCAAAAACTCGCCTTTACTGGAGATTATTCAACAAGGTCAAAAGCTAGGATTCAAACTTATCATTACGACAGATCACGGTACCATAAATGTAAAAAATCCATCAAGAGTGATAGGAGATAAAAATACCAGTTTGAACCTTCGATATAAAACTGGGAGAAGTCTCACATATGAAGAAAAAGATGTTTATGCTGTTAAGGATCCTAAAAAGATAGGTTTGCCAACCATAAATATGAGTAGCTCCTATATTTTTGCTAAGAACGATTTATTCTTAGCTTATGTAAATAATTATAATCATTATGTAAGCTACTATAGAAATACTTACCAACATGGTGGAATTTCTTTGGAGGAAATGATTGTTCCTTTTTTAGTATTTAATCCGAAATAATAGTATTACCAATGGAAATTTTTTTTTCAATTGATGAAATTCAAGATGTTGCCCATAAAATTTCTGTCGAAAAATTGCATAAAATAATTTTATTCAACGGTCCGATGGGAGTTGGAAAAACAACACTAATCAAAGCTTTATCAAAAGAGATTGGTGTTCATACGACGACAAGTAGCCCTACCTTTTCTCTAGTTAATGAATATCAAACAATTAATAATCAATTCATATATCATTTTGATGTTTACCGATTAAAATCAGAGTCAGAAGCATTAGATATGGGAATCGATGAATATTTATACTCAGGCCACTGGTGTTTCATTGAATGGGCAGATAAAATAGCAAATCTTATCCCAGCAGAACATACTATTATTGAACTGACCCAAACCGCCGATGGTAAAAGGCATTTAAGGTTAACTTAATTAGATATTTTTTTTGTAATTTGTGCCAACATTCAATTGCGTATCATGGCTATTACTCCATTCACAAAGCAACAACTTTTACCTCAAGAAGAAAAATTAGAAGTTTACCGGCACAAAAGCGAACTTTTTATTGGCATCCCCAAAGAAACTTCCTATCAAGAAAGACGCATTTGCTTAACACCAGACGCGGTCAATTCTTTAACTTCCCACGGTCATAAAGTAATGATAGAATCGGGCGCGGGATTAAGTTCTAGTTATTCCGACAAAGAATTTAGCGACGCTGGAGCTACCATAACTAATGACACTAAAAAAGTACTTGGATGCCCAATTATTCTAAAAGTAGAGCCCTTAACAATGGATGAAATTGAAATGGTTAATCAAAACACTATCGTTATCTCTGCTATTCAATTAAAAACAAGAAAGGCAACCTATTTTGAAGCGTTAATAAAAAAGAAAATTACTGCCTTAGCCTTTGAATATATCAAAGATGAAGACGGGTCCTACCCTGCTGTAAAATCTTTAAGCGAAATCGCTGGTACCGCTTCGGTACTTATTGCAGCTGAATTAATGATCAATAATGAATTTGGAAAAGGACTATTATTAGGAAATATTACCGGCGTACCTCCCACTGATGTAGTAATTCTTGGCGCAGGTACTGTAGGTGAATTTGCTGCAAAAACAGCATTAGGTTTAGGTGCGAGTGTTAAAGTTTTTGACAATTCAATTACTAAGTTACGACGATTACAGAATAATTTGAATCAAAGAAT
>Ga0114967_10000929_pt1 | contig 24581 bp, 26 predicted proteins | sample M_130628_MF_Meta_FD_92639 | JGI IMG/M metagenome (GOLD analysis project Ga0114967, IMG submission 92639) | Freshwater microbial communities from Lake Montjoie, Canada to study carbon cycling - M_130628_MF_MetaG | ecosystem: Environmental > Aquatic > Freshwater > Lake | place: Lake Montjoie...
CATCGTCACGCTGGGTTTCGGGCAGATCATTGCTGTAGTTTTTCGTAACATCGAACCGCTTGGCGGCGCGTTGGGATTGAATGGCATTCCGCCCTACACGAATCTGTTCTGGGCGTTTGGTGCCGCTGCAGTGACGGTGTATGTCGTTACCACGATGGTGAACAGCACCTACGGTCGCGGCTTCCTCGCGACGCATGATGACGAAGTCGCCGCTGAATCAATGGGCATCGATACCACACGCTACAAAATCGTGGCGTTCGTCATCGGGGCATTTTTCGCAGGCGTGGCTGGAGGATTGTTCGGGCACTTCAATCTCACAATCAATCCTAAGGGCTTTGACTTCAATCGCAGCATCGAGATCGTTGTCATGGTCATCGTGGGCGGAATGGGTCGCACCGGTGGAGTGATTCTCGCGGCGGTGTTGCTCACACTGCTACCCGAAGGACTGAGAACACTAGCTGGAATGTCGCCGTCATTACATTGGATCGGTGAAGTAAGGCCGCTGCTCTACGCGATTTTGCTGATTGGAATCATGCTCGCTCGACCTCAAGGATTGTTTGCGTTCGGTAAAAAACCGACTCCCAAACCATGAGTGCGACACTTCTCAATCTGGACAAAGTCACGATCCGCTTCGGCGGGTTGACGGCGGTTTCTGAGGTAGATTTGAAAGTCGGCGACCGCGAACTCGTCGGCGTCATCGGTCCGAACGGCGCAGGCAAGACCACGGTGTTCAATCTCATCACCGGCGTGTATCAACCCACGGGCGGAAACATCTCGTTCAGCGGCCAGTCGACGGCAGAGTTGAAGCCGTTTCAACTCACAAAGCTTGGCATTGCGCGGACGTTTCAGAACATCCGACTGTTCGGGAGCATGAGCGTGTTCGACAACGTGCGCGCTGCTGTTCAGGTGCATCGCGCTCATGGCGTCCGCAATGCGCTTTGGCGTGGTCGGGCGTTCCACGACGGCGAGGAGGAGGTGGCGACGCAGGTGATGGAGCTTCTCGATATCTTCAATCTCGGCAAACATCGCGATGACGACGCGAAGAGTCTGCCTTACGGAGATCAACGGCGGTTGGAAATCGTCCGCGCGCTCGCGACAAAACCAAAACTCCTCCTTCTTGATGAACCCGCCGCCGGAATGAATCCCACAGAGAAGGTAGAACTCACGAAGCTGATTCGTTTCATCAAAGACAAGTTTCAGATCGCAGTCTTGCTGGTCGAGCATGACATGCAAGTGGTTATGGGCATCTGCGAACGCATCGCCGTGCTGGATTACGGAGTCAAGATCGCAGAAGGAACGCCAGCGGAAGTGCGGGCAAATCCTAAAGTGATTGAAGCATATTTGGGTGAGGAGACAGTTAAGGATGCTTGAGGTTAAGAATCTCCATGTCAGCTACGGCGCCATAAAAGCGCTGCACGGAGTGTCATTGTCCGTTAAGGCTGGCAGCATCGTCACGCTTATCGGCTCGAATGGAGCGGGCAAGAGCACTACGCTCCGCGCGATCTCGGGTTTGGTGAAGCCGAGAGCTGGCGAGATTCTCTACGAGGGCCAGAATATCGCTGGTTTGCCCGCGCATCAGATCGTTGCTCGCGAACTCTTGCACGTGCCGGAAGGCCGGATGGTATTCGCGAACCTGACTGTTCAGGAAAATCTGATGATGGGTGCTTATCTTCAGCACGACAAAAACATCATCGCGGCCGAACTGGAACTCGTGTTCAAAACATTCCCCCGTTTGAAAGAGCGCGAGAAGCAAGCAGCGGGAACGCTAAGCGGCGGCGAACAACAGATGCTCGCCATAGGTCGAGCGCTGATGAGCAAACCGAAGTTCCTGATGATGGACGAACCCTCGCTCGGCATCGCGCCCCTGCTGGTGAAGACCATCTTCGAGAAGATCGTCGAGATCAACCGGACGCACGGCATCACCATCCTGCTCGTTGAACAAAACGCCAACCTGGCACTGGAGATTTCCCACTATGGTTACGTGCTGGAGACGGGGAAGATTATTTTGCAGAACGAATCCGCCGTACTACGTCAGGACCCGAAAGTGCGCAGCGCGTATTTGGGCGGGTAAATGCCTGATATGGGACGCTTGGGCTATTTTGAGAGCATCTTAACAACTTCGACTTTTGCCTAGCAGGCAGAATATTCATGTTGGCTCGGAGAATTAGAGACTATCATCACCAAATGTCCGCGGTTGGCAGTTTCAAAATAACCAAGACTTTAAACGCACTCCGTGACGCCTGAGTAAGCGCGAGATGCGTTGGTGGATTGTTATGCAAAAACAACCGGCCCAGTCAAATCCCAGCCTTGAATGGCAACCTCAATATCACATTTAACTCGCGTTTTTAATATTGGTAGATTTGTACCGAATTTTGAATGTGAGAGAGGGTACACGATCTTTGGTGAAGGAGGTAAATTCGACATCTTGCCGAACGGAGCGCAAACTCGTTTGTCCTCAGCCTCGCGGACGCGAGCGCCAATGGTATGGAGTAATAATCAGGCGTGGTCCACGCTGTGTTTCGCGCGCAACCAGCGAGAAAACTTTTCGCCACTATGAAACAGATAAAGTAAATCGTACGCATCGCTTGTAGCGAATTAAGCGATTAAAATTTAGGTTTTTAGAGAATTCATAACAGTTTTTTATTTCACGCCTCCCATTGCGTCAAACAGACTTTCGCACAGCCAGACCGCTTCAGACTTTCGCTCCAGGCGGGTTTCGCTAACCTCCCATGCATGCCTGAGACACCCTCGATCCGCCGCCACTTCGCCAGCGACAATTATTCCGGGATCTGTCCCGAGGCGTGGGCTGCCCTGCAGGAGGCCAATGCCGATCACGAGGTCAGCTACGGCAATGACACTTGGACGCAGCGTGCTTCTGACCTGCTTCGCGAAATCTTTGAGAAGGATTGCGAAGTATTCTTCGTCTTCAACGGCACGGCCGCCAACTCGCTCGCGCTCGCGTCGCTTTGCCAATCGTATCACAGCATTCTGTGTCACGAGATTGCACACGTTGAAACCTCAGAGTGTGGCGCGCCAGAATTCTTCTCCAATGGCAGCAAGATGCTTTTGCTGCGAGGCGAGAACGGGAAGATTGATCCCAAGGACATTGATCGCGCGGTGAACAAGCGAAAGGACATCCATTATCCCAAGCCGCGGGCGTTGAGCCTCACGCAGGCGACGGAAGTCGGCACGTTGTATTCGCTCGCGGAGTTACGTGCACTCACCGAGGAAACTCGGCGTTTTGGCCTCCGCGTTCATATGGACGGCGCGCGATTTGCCAACGCAGTTGCGTCGCTAAACGTCTCGCCCGCCGAGGTGACTTGGAAATCCGGCGTGGACGTCCTGTGCTTTGGCGGAACGAAGAACGGCATCGCCATCGGAGAAGCGGTCGTGTTCTTTGATCGCGAGCTGGCAAAGGAGTTTGATTACCGCTGCAAACAAAGCGGTCAGCTCGCGTCCAAGATGCGCTTCCTCTCCGCGCCGTGGACGGGAATGCTGCGCGATGGCGCGTGGCTCAAACACGCGCGACACGCCAACCAGATGGCGCGGCGACTCGAAGCAGGAGTGCGCGCGCTGCCAAAGGTCAGCGTCGCTTACTCTGTGGATTCTAACTCGGTGTTCGCCAAGATTCCCGAGCCGCTCGTGAAAGCCATGCAAGCGCGTGGTTGGAAGTTTTACACGAATGTCGGCGGATGGCAGGAAGCCCGATTGATGTGCAGTTGGGATACGACTGCGGGAGACGTGGACGCGTTCCTTGCCGACTTAAGCTGCGCGGTACAGGAGAAGACTGATTGACGCGGAATTGCTGGACAGAAAATTTCCCCAGCTCATCCAATGACTATACGAAGAGCTTTCGCAAAAAAGGTCTGATCTTTCATCGACCGTGTCACATCGGCGACGAATGGGCCGTGCCTGTAGGTGTTCCATCCATATTCGCGCCTTTTTTCCTCATGTACGACCGGCTGCGGCAGCTTCAGAAGAAAATCATTCTCGATATCGAAGGCGATACGGATGAATGGTTTATGAAGCTCATCCGCCATGAAGCCGCCCACTCCCACGCCTAGGCGTATCCGTTCCTACGCAAATGCAGATGGCAACAGACTTTCGGCAAATCTTCTAATGAAGAAATACCCTCGTTCTATCCTCCGCGCCCTTACAGCCTCAGCTTCGTTGTCTATCTCGATGACTGTTAAGCGTAGTCACATCCGGACGAGGATTTCGCGGAAACGTTTGCCGTGTGGCTGACGCCGAGACTTGACCGGCGCGCTACAAGGGTTGGAACGCTCGCCAAAGATATCGTGCAGCCATGCAAATGCATCTACCGCTCGCTGACAATTGACGGCTAAGCGCGCGTGGACTTGGGTGTCGCGGCGGCCAACGAGATTCATTTCATCAAAGCCAACCCGAATCCGATCCTTGCTGCTGATGAAGACTTCGCCCAATCCGCGCCCAAAGTGGGCGTGAGTTATGCGCAACTGTTCGAGTGCATCATGCGCACCGGGTTGAAGACGGTTCGGGAGTGAATCTTGCGGTCCGCATTCGATACCCTTGACGGGCAGCCCAAAAATCCGCAACGATTCAGGGCTATGAGCAAACCAGAATCACATCAATTTCAGGCCGAGATACAGCAGCTGCTGAACATCGTCATCCACTCGCTTTACACGGACAAAGAAATCTTTGTCCGAGAACTCATCTCTAACGCCGCCGATGCGTGCGAGAAACTTCGCTTCAACCAATCCTCCGGCAAACCCGTCCACCAATCCGATATCGCGCCAGCCATCACCGTCGCCACGGATGACAAAGCCGGCACGATCACCATCACCGACACCGGTTGCGGCATGACACACGCCGAGCTGGTTCAAAACCTCGGCACGATTGCCCACTCCGGCACCAAAGCATTCCTCAAGCAACTCGCCGAGGAAAAAAAGCCCGACGTCGGCCTCATCGGACAGTTCGGCGTGGGCTTTTACTCCGCGTTCATGGTCGCCAAACGCGTCACCGTCTTGAGCCGCTCCTTGTCGCCCGAAGAAACCGGCTGGCAATGGACCAGCGAAGGCATGGGAGGATACGACATCACCCCCGCTGCCGACCTTCCACGCGGCACCAAGATCACGCTGGAGTTGAAAGACGACGCCAAAGACTTTGCGGAGGAAACAACCGTAGAACGCATCATTCAGCGTTACTCCAGCTTTGTTCCGTTCCCCATCGAGCTGAACACCAAACAGATCAACACCATTCAAGCCATCTGGGCGCGCAGCAAGAACGAGATCAAGGAGGAGGAGTACAACGAGTTCTATACGTTCGTCGGTCATGACCACGACAAGCCCCTCTTCCGCCTGCACTTCACCGCAGACGCACCGCTCGCGATCCAATCTCTGCTGTTCGTGCCGTCACGCAACTTCGAGAGCATGGGCATGGGCCGCATTGATTCCGAAGTGAATCTTTATTGCCGCAAGGTATTGATTCAGGCGAAGGCCAAAGGGCTTTTCCCCGAATGGCTGCGCTTCCTCAAAGGAGTGGTGGACAGCGAAGACCTCCCGCTCAACATCTCCCGCGAAACCATGCAGGACACTTCGCTCATGCAGAAGTTGAACAACGTTCTCACCGGACGCTTCCTGAAATTCCTCGATGAACAATCTGAGAAGGAAGCCGTGGCATACGAGAAATTCTACGCTGAGTATCAACGATTCATCAAAGAAGGTGTCGTCACCGATTTCACGCACAAGGAGGCGCTCGGCAAATTGCTTCGGTTCGAATCCTCCTCCACCGATCCAGGTAAGCTTACCTCGCTGGCGGATTATGTGAAACGCATGTCGTCCGAGCAAAAAGAGATCTATTGCCTGCTCGCGCCGAACCGCGCCGCCGCGGAGGCTAGCCCTTACTACGAGGTGTTCAAGGAACGCAAATTCGAAGTGCTGTTTCTCTCCGATCCGTGGGATGAATTCGTCATGGAACACCTCCGGGAGTTTGACGGCAAGCCGCTCAAGCTCGCCGAGAAAGCCGATCTCAATCTCAGCGCAAACAAAGACGGTACACTCACCGAAGACGCCGCCAAAGCCCTCGCCGCATGGCTCAAAGAAATCCTCGGCGACAAAGTGGGCGAAGTCCGATTCTCGCAACGTCTCGTGGATAGCCCCGCCGTGGTGGTGGATTCGGACAAGTTCATGACCGCCAGCATGAGACGCATCATGAAGGCCATGAAACAGGACGACAACGCGATCACTGCCACCAAACACGACTTCGAGATCAACCCCGCGCATCCCATTATTGCAAGGCTTGACGCGATGCGGGCACAAGACGCCGCGTTGGCTGGTAGCGTAGCTGAGCAGATGCTCGACAACGCCCGCGTGGCCGCCGGTATACTGGAAGACCCGCGCGCCATGCTTACTCGTTTGAATCAACTGCTGGAAAAAGTCCTGACGAAAGCCTGACGCTGGTGGTGTGGCCGAGGATGTCAGTTTGCGCAGACTGACGTCATCGGTTGGTTGAAGCTCTATGGCTACAAATCCTGTTGGCGTACGCGCCCAGTGTTTCCTATTTTGGCCGCCTATGAAATGGAGATTTGAATGGTTATATCGTGCTGGGTTGGCGTTGTTGTTTGTCGGCGCATTTTGGTCTGTTTGGTCTAGCGCTCAGGAAACCACGGCTACAAACACGCCGAGCGTTACTGTCACCAACGGCGGATTGAGCGGAGCGTTAGGTAACCTTGAGAAAAATGCACTGACATTTGCCTTGGATAAGATCGCATTCCTGAGGAAGCAAGATCCATTTTTGCACGAACCATTCTGGAAATATCTCGCCTCATTGATCTATATCGTGCTGGCTTTCTACGTCTCCAAGGTTCTTGATTATATTATCGGAGTCTGGCTGAAGCGTTGGGCGGCGAAGACGGATACGAAGTACGATGATCTTGTGTTGGAACTGTTGCGCGGGCCGGTGAAGGTGGTGGCGTTCGTCGTTTTTCTCCATATCGGCTTGGCGATGTTTGATTGGCCTGTGAAGACCCAACTTTATCTGTCTAAAGCGCTCATCATAGTCGTTGCGTGCTCCATCACTTATGTGGCGTTGAAGGTGGTGGACATGCTGCTCGGTATCTGGCGTGAACGACAGGCGCATGCCGAAGACAAGTTGTTTGCCGCGCAACTGTTCCCTCTTGTCCGGAAGGTAGCCAAGGTCGGCGTGGTCATCTCGGGCATTGTTCTGACGGCGGACAACCTTGGCGTGAAGATCACAAGTTTGCTCGCGGGCTTGTCCGTCGGCGGTCTGGCACTAGGCCTCGCGGCGCAGGACACTGTGGCAAACTTGTTTGGCGCAGTGGCCATATTTTTGGATAAGCCGTTTCGCATCGGCGACATGGTAAAGGTGGAGGGTGTTCAGGGTAACATCGAGCAGATAGGCCTTCGCAGCACTCGCATCCGCAATCTAGACGGTCACCTTGTTGCCATCCCTAACAAGACGATGGGCAACACCATCATCACGAACATCACTCGGCGTCCTGCCATCCGCACCGAGATGAACATCGGCATCACCTATGATACGCCGACCGAAAAAGTGAAGCGCGCCACGGAAATCTTAGGTGAGATTTTTCGGGCCGATCCTAAGACGCGCGACTTGATTATCAGCTTTAATAAGTTCAACGATTCTGCTCTGAACATCTTTGTGGTGCATATTTGGGACGGCACTGAGGCGAAAGAACACTTCGCCTCGATGCAGGCGTTGAATCTCAAGATCAAGGAACGGTTTGACGCTGAGAAGATCGAGTTCGCGTTCCCGACGCACACGGTGCATGTAAAGCAGGCGTGAGCACAATGTAGCCGCAGGCCAGAGACAATCTCACCATACTTCCACCGGCCCTCTCGGCACAGGGATTTGCGAGCGCGTAGTCGAGGCCGAGTCGGGTTCACGCATGAACGACGCCACCATTTCTGGCATTGCAAAACGCGTAAGCAACTCACCTTGCTCGTCGAGGAACTGTTGTCGCCAATGGATGTAGTTCTGGAGAATCTCAGCAAACTGAGCGCTGGTTGAAACCTGCACCACTTGTTTGCTGAAGAGGTTTGCGGGGCCGAATCGTTTCGCGTACCACGGCGCAACTTTGCGGAACATTCGGCAACCGAGGTCCTCGCCGAACACCTCTACCATCAGATTAAAGTGACGACACATCACGCGTACACGTTCGGTGAAGGACGGTTCGGGTGAAACCTCCTTGTTCACAAGCAGGTGGTTTGTGCGCTTGAATATCCATGGATCATAGAACGCACCGCGTCCGATGCTCACGCCGGCGCAGCCGGTCTGGTCGAACATCATCTTCGCGGCTTGCGGTGTGATGACGTCGCCGTTGCCGATGACGGGAATGGATTTGACGGCTTCAACAACTTTGCGGATGCCCGACAAATTCACTGTGCCACCAAAGCCCTGCTCGCGCGTGCGACCATGGACAAAGATTGCAGCTACGCCCACATCTTCGAGCGCACGTGCTAGGTCGGGCGCGGTAAGATTGTTGTCGTCCCAGCCAAGCCGCATCTTGGCTGTGATGGGGATCTTCACGGCGTTGACCATCCCCCGGACGAGCGCGGAAGTTTTGTCGAGTTCCGTCATCATCGCCGAGCCGCCGCCTATCTTGACGACCTTTTTGACGGGGCAACCCATGTTGATGTCTACGGAAGCCACGCCTTGCGATTCGAGAAATTGCGCCGCATCGCGCATCTCTTCGGGAACGCTGCCGAAGAGTTGCACTGCCAGAGGCGTGTCGGCGGTATTGGTTTCTATGAGCTTGAAGGCTTTGGGATTTTTTTCGATGAGCGAACGGGCGTTGACGAGGTCCGTGGTGCAAAGCCCTACGCCGCCGACTTCTCGCACGACCAGACGAAAGGGTAAGTTGGTATAGCCCGCCAGAGGCGAGAGAAACAACGGTGTCGGAATAGTGAGCGAACCAATTCGCATCGTCCAGGCAGGTTAAAGGAATCCGCGCGCGAACGAAAGTCCCAGAGTGGGTTGAAATGTTTAAGCCCATCGTCCGGCGGGAAGCGGACTGCCGCGCCGATTTCCCACATATGGTTATCTTTGCCTAGTGCGCCGAATAAGTAGGAAATTATTTCCCAGTGGAGTCGGCTCTCACTTCACTGAACACCTGCAAATAAAGTATTTTCTCTCACTGGCACTGACGTTGCTTGGCGGAACATGAAATTGTGTCCGTATGATTGACGCCCTGTTCAGCCAGACGAATTACGTCGCCACGAAGAAGATGCTTGATGCCACCGCGCTCCAGCAGGAGGCCATCGCGTCTAATCTTACGAACATCAACAAGCCCGGCTACAAGCGGCTTGATGTGGATGCGTCGTTTATGAACGAACTCAAGCGCGCCATCGGTGAAGGTGACGCTGATCAGATTCATGGCCTCAAACCGGCGCTCACCGTGGATGCAAACGCTGTTTCCAACACGAAGGACGGCAATACAGTTCAGCTTGAGAAAGAGCTCATGAAGATGAATCAAAACGTCGTTTCACACGCCTTGGAAACCCAGCTTGTCACTGGTCAACTCCTGCGTCTCCGGCTCGCCATCACCGGAAGACCAAACTGAACTGAGCCATGATCAACGTTCTTACCGGCATCACAAACACCTCCAGCGCGCTCGAAGCCGAGCGCGTACGCATGGAGGTGATCTCGCAGAACATCGCCAACGCCAACACCACTCGTGGCGTAGACGGTTTGCCGTATAAACGTCAGCAAGTCGTCTTTGAAACATTGTTGAACCAAAAATTTACCGACGCATCCGGAGCTGCGAACCCCACAGGCATCCAAGTAGCGCGCATCGAAAAGGATCAACGTCCACCGCGCATGGTTTTCGAGCCAGGCCATAGAGACGCTGATCCCACTACCGGCATGGTTGCCTACCCGGACATCAATATTCACGAAGAGATGGCCGACCTCATCACAGCCCAGCGTGCGTTCGAGGCGAACTTGGCCGTCGTCCGTAATGCGAAAGCCATGGCGATGCAAACTCTCTCGATTGGAAAACGCTGATTTACCTCATAAACACTGAATGAATCCGCTTTCCTCAATTCGACTCCCGGTGATGCCGGAGATGATGCGCGGCGCAGGCATGAGCCTTACGCCCGACATCGCTCCGCGCACGATCCCGGAATACGACTTGGCGAAGCTTGCTCCAAGCGCGCTCCAGCCGAGCTCTAGCATCACGCCGTCAGGCGGAGCGGTGGTGGGAAATTTCGAAGGCACGCTGGGTCGGTTAGTAGCGGAGGTCGCCAATAAAGACCTAGCCGCGAAGGACGCGGTAGCGGGTCTGACCTCTGGCACGCCCTTGCATCACGCTATGATTGCAGGCGAGGAAGCCAGCATTGCCTTCCAGCTAATGGTCGAGGTGCGCAACAAACTTTTGGAATCGTATCAGGAATTGATGCGGATGCAGGTCTGATAGGAAAGTCGCAAAGGGATAACGAATGAACAACGGATTAACACAAATCGGCAACCAGCTTAAGACGATCTGGTTGCAACTGGGTGGCGGGCAACGGCTGACCCTCATCGTCACAGCTCTCGCCGTAATAATGGGCTTGAGCGGTCTCGTCATGTGGTCAGCCCGACCTGACTACGCGCTGCTTTACGGCAAGCTTGATGATGCGGAGTCTTCCAAAGTCATCGCCGCTCTCACCGAAGCAGGCGTGCCGTATCAGACCAGTCGCGGCGGCGGCAGTATCTCTGTGCCGAGCGATAAGGTTTATCAGATGCGGATGCAACTTGCCTCTAAGGGTATACCGCGTGGCGAAGGCGTGGGCTTTGAGATCTTCGACAAACCCAACTTTGGCATTTCTGATTTCGTCCAGCGGGCCAACTATCTCAGGGCTGTTCAAGGTGAACTCTCACGCACAATCGGGCAGTTGGATTCCATCGAGAGTGCCCGCGTGATGATCGTAATGCCGGAAAATCGGTTGCTGGTGGACAACAGTAAGAAACCCACTGCATCCGTATTCGTCCGCGTGCGCGGCAACGCCACACTCCCACAACAAAACGTCAACGCCATCCGCTTCCTTGTCGCGAATGCCGTCGAGGGACTCGTTGCCAACAATGTCAGCGTGGTGGACAACCTCGGGAATATGCTCTCTGAAAATGCTGAGAATGATTCTATGGCAGGACTCACCGCCACGCAGCTCAACTCGCGTCAGAACATGGAGAAGTATCTGGCCAAAAAAGCTGAGGACATGTTGAACAAGGTTCTCGGCGTTGGTCAGTCCGTGGTGCGTGTCTCGGCGGATATCAACTTTGATTCCCTCACAAAGACAGAAGAAAAGTACGACCCCGAAGGCGCGATTCCCCGTAACACGACCATCACGGACGATCAACAAGACACGCTTTCAACCACCTCAAACGGTGGTGTTGCAGGTATTTCAGCCAACAGCAGTTCGGAAACGAACAGCGCTGCTTCATCGCCGTCGAACACCAGCAAAGTGCGGAAAAAAGTCGCCACCACTTCATTTGAGATCAACAAGACGGTCAGCAGCATGATTCAGACGCCGGGCAGTATGAGACGCATCTCCGCTGCTGTCTTCGTCGCTTCTAACGTGAAGATGGACGGCACGAATCGAGTCGTCAGCACTCGAACACCAGAGGAGATGTTGAAGATCAAGCGCGTAGTTCAGGGCGCGCTCGGTATTCAAGAAGGCCCAGATGCCACAAGGCCTGATCAGATCACCATTGAAGAAATCGCCTTCAATGAAGGTCCTGCGATGGAAATCACCAAGCAACTCGATCAGCAACAGAAGAAGGATTTCTGGTGGGATTTGGCGAAGGCAGGGATTTATCCCTTGCTAGGCGTGATTGTGCTGTTTGTTTTCTGGCGCATGTTCAAGAGCACGCCGTTGGACAATGTTACGGTTGGCGGCTTAGCAGGAGGCATGGGTAGTGGACGTTTATTCCGCCCCCGTGATTCCGACGTTGTCACTGTGGAGGTGTTGAACCAACTCATCCGCGAAAACCCGCACAACATGACCCAGGCGATCCGCTCGTGGATGGGAGCTCCGAAGGAGAAAGTATAGTCTATGGCCGCACCTGAAAACGAGAAAGCCGACGGCATGCCTGCCGAATTGACCCGTCCTCAAAAGTTGGCGGTGCTGCTGTGTATGTTAGGGCCCGAGAGCGCAGCTCAAATCCTGAAACATTTCGACGAGCGCGAGATGGAGCTCATCATCGGAGAGATGGGAAGACTCGAGCTTATCAGTCACGAGCTTCAAGAAAAAGTGCTCAAAGAATTTGCGGACGTAGCGGTTGCGGCCAGCACTTCCGTAGCAGGCGGCGAAGAGATTGTGCGACTTACGCTGGAGAAGGCTGTTGGCCAAAGCCGCGCTGCGTCCATCGTTGGCCGCACCGGTCGACATAAGGATGAAGTTGATCAAGATGATCTCTTACGCCCAATCATTGATGCTGATCCGCGCGAACTATTCAACGCGATCAAAACCGAACATCCGCAGACAATTGCTCTCATGACCAGCTATTTCCCCCCCGAAAAAGCCTCCGCATTCCTCAATCAATGCCCCGTTGAACTCCGCGACAACATCGTCGAGCGTTACGCCACACTTCAACCCACACCCATCGAGGTGATCGAGAAGATTGTCGCAATCGTGAGTCGCAAGCTCGGCGTCAAAGCCACCCGTGGCATCAGCGAAACGGGCGGCGTGAAGTCCGCCGCCGCACTGCTCAACGCGCTCGAACGCACCATGAGCAAAACCGTCCTTACCTCAATCGAAGAGCGAAATCCCGACCTCAGCAAATCCATCCGCGCAAAAATGTTCACCTTCGAAGACATGATCCGCCTCGACAATAACGCGCTCCAGAAAGTCATGCGCGAAGTCGACACCAAAGACCTTACCGTCTCGCTCAAGAAAGCCAGCTATCAGGTCAAAGCCGCCTTGCTCGGCTCTATCTCCAAACGCGCCGCGGAAACCGTGAAGGAAGAAATGGCGTTCCTAGGCAGTCTCAAAGCCAAGGAAATCGAAGCCTCGCAAACCCGCATCGTCGACATCGTCCGCCGCCTCGAAGGCGAAGGCGAAATCGATCTCAACCCCCAAGAGGAAACCGCTGATGCCGCTGCGTGAAACCATCCAACTCGGCAGACCCATCCGCGACGCCCGCGCGCTCATCGCTGCCACTCCTGGAGCTGCCTCCGATTCCCCACACAACGCCGCAACCGAACAAGCGGCTTACGAACGAGGCAAGCAAGAAGGTGAGCGCGCATTGAGTGAGCAACTCCTACGGCAGCGCGGGGAATTGATCGAGTTGCAGAACGGCGTCCTCAAATCCCTCAACGCCTCCATCACCACCGTCACCGCCGATTGCGAAGGCGCCATGATCGCCCTCGCCATGGAAATCGCCGGAAAACTCGTCGCGGAAATGCCCATAACTCCAGATATGGTGGAAGGTGCAGTCCGCGAAGCCCTCGCCAGCGTCGAGCAGAACAGCAAACTTACCGTGCTCCTGAACCCTATCGACTTCGAAATGTTGCAGACTACCAACGCCCCTGTGCTGCTCACCGACGTCGGCGGTGAACGCATGAAGTTTCAACCCTCCCCGCAGGTCACGCGCGGCGGTTGCATGATCCAAACCAACTTCGGGATCGTAGATGCGCGGCGTGAAACAAAACTAGAAGCCCTCAAACAATCCCTAGAACACGGATGTCATTGACCCAAACATCACACCGCCCCGGCCAACGCCTCGCGCAAGCATTCCAACGCACGCGCGACACCCGTGTGATTGAAAATCGCGGGCGCGTCGTCCAACTCATCGGTCTCGTCATCGAATCCGAAGGCCCGCTCTGCGCTGTTGGCGAAGTCTGCCGTATTGAATCCGCGCGGCACGATGGCAGTACGCTCGCAGAAGTCGTTGGCTTCCGAAACCATCACGTCTTGCTCATGCCGCTCGGTGAAGTGCGCGGAATTCATCCCGGTAGCGAAGTCATAGCGCTCGGCTCACCACTCAAAGTCGGCGTGGGCGAAGGATTGCTTGGACGCGTGATTGATAGTCTTGGCAGGCCGCTCGATGGACTAGGGCCACTCAACGCCGAACGCCAGGTCAGTGCTAATCTTCTTCCGCCGCACCCACTCAAGAGGCAGCGCATCTCGCAAGTATTTCAAACCGGTGTCAAAGCCATAGACACCTTCACCCCTTGCGGGCGGGGCCAACGCCTCGGCATCTTCGCCGGGAGCGGCGTGGGCAAATCCACCTTGCTAGGTATGATCGCAAGTCGCGCTGAATCCGACGTCAACGTCATCGCACTCATCGGCGAGCGCGGACGCGAAGTCCGCGAATTCCTTGAAAAAGACCTCGATGCCGCCGGACGTGCCCGCTCCGTCATCATCGTCGCCACGTCAAACGAACCCGCACTCGCCCGGGTCAAAGGTGCATTCGCCGCCACCACCATTGCAGAACACTTCCGCGACCAAGGCAAAAACGTCCTACTCATGATGGACTCCGTCACCCGCTTTGCCATGGCTCAACGAGAGATAGGCTTGGCCGTAGGCGAGCCCCCTGCCACCCGCGGCTACACCCCCTCCGTATTCTCCATGCTCCCGCAACTCCTTGAACGCGCCGGCACAGGCGAGACCGGCAGCATCACCGGCCTTTTCACCACACTCGTGGAACAAGACGACATGAACGACCCCATCGCTGACGCCGTCCGCTCTATTCTGGATGGCCACATTGTCCTCACCCGCGAATTAGCTACACAAAACCATTACCCTGCCATAGACGTTCTCGACAGCGTGAGCCGATTGACCCGCGACCTTTGCACCAGCGACCAATTAGAACTCGCGGGCAAGGCACGCGAATCCATGGCCCTTTACCGACGCAACCAAGACCTCATAAACATCGGAGCCTATCCCGCGGGCAGCAACCCCGCCATAGACCACGCTATCCGACTGAGTGAACCCTTGAAAAAATTCCTCCGGCAAGGCGTGCGCGAAGGATATGCCGGAGAAGAAAGCTGGAAACTACTGGCTCAAGCCATGACGACACAAGCTGCGGTGGGACAATTAAAAATCAAAAGTTAACAATGAAACCTTTCAGGTTCAGTCTTGAGGCCGTAGCCACGACACGCCGCCGCGTTGAACAGACCGCGCTGGAGCATTACGCTCAGGCGTTGCTCGCTAAGCAGAGCGCACTCAGTCAGCTGGAATCCCTTCAACATGATCTCGATGACGCATGGATGCGACTTCGCAACACGCTAGAGTCAGGTTGTTCCGCATCCGCGGCAACGCGGTTGCGTCAGGAGGGCCAATACCTCGAAGAAGATCGCAAGTTGCGGGAGGTGTCTCTATTCCAAGCCGAGCGGGCCGTAGCCCACACGCTGCAGCAAATGCTTGCTGCACGTCAGCAGTGTGAAGCTGTGGAGAAATTTCGCGGTAAACAGCGGCTCTCCCACGACCACGATGTGCAGCGCGAGACGCAGAAGTTTCTCGATGAAATGGCAACCCAACGCGCCGCACAATCGCAAGCCTGCCGAATTGAAGGAGATTCACAGTCATGAAAATACTCACGAACTCGCTTGTCTCTTCAATTCTCGGCCTCGTGCTTTATACCGTGGTCACGGTGCTCGTTTGGAAAGTGCCGGTTGCCCTGCATGAGGAACCCTCCCAGGAGGACATTGTGGCGAAGGCCAAGGAATCCACGCCTTCTTGGGAATTCAAAAGCCAGGAAGCAGAGATGCTCATCCAAGAACTGAAGATCGAGAAAGCAACTTTGGCTCGACGCGAAAATGACTTGAACGAACTCGCCGAGCGGTTGAAGACCGAGCGGTTGGAGATCAACGTCGTGACACAGGCCGTCTACCAATTGCAAATGCAAGTTGAAGCGAACATTGTCCGCATCAAATCGGAGGAAGCAGTGAACATAAAGAAGCTTTCCAAGACCTACGCCGCGATGTCACCCGATGGCGCGGCACCAATCATGAAGGAGATGGAAGAGCCCACCTTGATCAAGATTATCGCGTTGATGAAGGAGGCGGAGAGCGCACCTATACTTGAGGCGATGTCCAGGCTCAGTCCCGACGATGCGAAGCGTGTGGCGAAGGTCACGGAGCGATTGCGTTTCTATCTCTCTGAACAACCCAAAGCCAAGCCTGCGAAATGAACAGCTCATTTATGTTCACACAGCACGCAGCTCCATCGAACCGGCAGTCCGTTTCGTTGGATTTAAAGCCCTCAACGAAAGCTCAAGTACCGGCACAAGCGTTCAGCAATGTTTTGGAACGCGCGGTTCAAATTCCATCCAAAAAAGCCCCCGAAAAGCCGAAGCAAAGGACATTGGGCGGCGCGCACAGTGCAGAACATCTGTCTCGTCGCTCTGTTGAAACACCTGACGAGCATAAACCTGCCTCCCTGACGTACGCTAGCAAGCGCAAGGCGGAGCGCGACGAGGATGTGACAATCCATCCCGTCATATTCTCTGGCATGCCGATGCCGGTTGTGAAGCAGGATGAAACATCCCCCCCGTCCGGCACTAGTGACTTAGTCCTAGGGACTCCCACCACGGTTGAAAATTATTCTGACCAGAAGAGCCCTGTCGAAGCTGGAGCGGACAAAATCGCCTCAACTCACGCGGCACATGCCTGCAATCCGAAGGCAGCATCCGTGGAACTAAATCTGGAATCAGTTGCGTTGGCTGAAGGCGATGCGGTCGCAGTCGCGGAAAATACCATTGCTGATTTGCAGCAACTCGAACAAACGTTAGATCAAGATTTGAAGCAGACAACCAAGGGTTTAGCGCCAGAATTGGAGCGACCAATCATGACTGCTTCAACTCTGCGCGAAGCGTTACGCGGAACTGCGCGCGGAGACGCTAATTTAAGTCCTACGATTGAAACTCCCAACGTCACTACCATAGCAGATGCAGCCTCCTTCGAACCTGTGCTTGTTAATCCGATTTCCACCGAGGAATTACAGCTCAGTGGGCATTTTGATCAGAGCGCTTTGACTGAGGCCCGCGAAAAAAGCCGTGGCACAGCCGCTGCTAAACTGAACATGAGTATGAATAAAGAAGCGAAAAGGGAAGAAATTGCCGGGTTGACCCCGCAAGTTTTGCCTGGTTACGAGGTTTCGCAGGTTGCCACTGGGATAAAGTTGCCTAGTGAGCAGCAACGCACCGCAAGCAAGGAGACCACAGGCATTGATTCATTGACTGTGGCGGCTCGCTTGACCACCGGCCCGGCTCGCACGGATGTTTCTTTGAACACCGAGTTATTGGATGTCCGCGAAGCGTCACACGCTGTCAGGATCGGCGAAGTGATTTCCCGGGAGGTTCGAATGTTCAAGCGTGGCGGCGATGATATGTTAGAAGTGGTTTTGACGCCGGATGCGAAAACACAGATCTCGTTGAAGTTGCAATGGCGCGATGGTCAGGTGGAAGTGCAGGCGCGTTGCGACATGGGCGATCATCAATTGTTGAACGCGCAATGGTCGCAACTTCAGGCGTCTTTCGCCGCGCACGGTGTAAGGCTCTCGCATTTGAGCGAGCGCGCCCATACTGGGTTCATGGAGTTCTTCAGCAACTCAGGATTCTCACAACAGCAAGGTGGCGAACGCCAGCCAGCCCCACAGCAAAGTGCGATTGATCCAATGAAGCAGGCTTTGCCTGCGCCGAAAACGGGTGCGGCTCGGTCCGTGGTGCGCTCAAGCCATCGGTTGGAATCTTGGGCCTGAACAAAACGAATTATGGCAAGCCCCGCAATCAACTCCGTCAGCACGACAGCGAATCCCCTTCCCGAAGGCTCGGCGCGGACTCCGGTCCAGACGCTCGGTCAGGATGATTTCTTAAAGCTTCTTGTCGCACAGATGTCGCAACAGGACCCCATGAATCCGATGAAGGACTCCGAGTTCATTGCGCAGATGGCCCAGTTCAGTGCGTTGGAACAATCCAAAGCCATGCAACAGGACATGTCGTCCCTGCGTGCAAGTTCGCTGCTGGGTCAGACGGTCGAAGTGGCGGATGCAGCTGAGGATTCTGGTTTCAGAACAGGGGTCGTCACAGCTGTGAAGGTGGAGAAAGGTATTCCTCAGTTGATTGTGAACGGGAACAAATACTTATTGAGTGATGTGCAGTCCATTCAACCAACGTTGTTAAATCCATCTGCCGTTACGGCGGGCATGTAGAGGAATCAGAAAAATTTTCAATTTATGATCCAAAGCAACACACATACTGGAGCGAGCTTGCCTCGTCGGCAGTTCTCGCCAAACATCGTCAGTCTCAACATGGCCAACGCACTCGTCGGCCGCACGGTTGATCTGCTGGTCGGCTCTCATCGCGTATCCCACGGAGTCGTCTCAGGCATCTTAACCGAGGGAGGCAAACCCCGCATCGTTGTCGGCAAGTCTAGTTATGACTTGCGCCAGATTCTAACCATCTCTCCCGTTTAATAGTCTTTAACCCAAGAAAACAATCTCATGCTTCGTGCTCTACAATCCGGCGTCAGTGGTATCCAACAGTTTCAGAACCGTCTCGATGTCATCGGCAACAATATTGCCAACTCAAATACCATCGCCTTCAAGTCCGCTCGGGTGGATTTCGCTGATGCATTCAGTCAGACGCTGCAAGTTTCGAGCGCCAGTTCTAGCGGCTCGGGGCAGGCCGGTATGCAGGTCGGTTCAGGTGTCACAACGTCCTCTGTCAAAAATATCTTCACGCAAGGTGCTCTTAATAGAACCGGAGTCGGCACAGATATGGCCATTGATGGTGATGGCTTTTTTGTCGTCCGTGATCCGGTTAGTCAGGTGGAGTATGCCACTCGCGCAGGGGATTTCCGCTTGGACAGCAACAATTATCTCATCACGAACAAGGGGTTGCGCGTGCAGGGCTTCAATGCGGCTAACAATACTTCCGGTGGTGCGCAGGGGGATATTCAGATCGATGCGAATCTCGCTCCGGCCACCACTAATCCTACGGCCACGTTGACGACTTTTAGTGTGGGGCGGGATGGGAATATCAATGTGCATATGTCTGATGGCACGCAGTTCATGCGGGCGCAAATTTTGCTCCAGCGTTTTAGTGATCCCCAGGCTTTGTTGAAGGAGGGGGATAATCTTTATTCGGGTATCGCTTCGGCTGGTCCGCTGGGCGGCACGACGCCTTCGGCAGGGCAGCCGGGCACGAGTGGCTTGGGTGGGATTGAGTCGAGTGCGCTTGAATTGTCCAACGTGGATTTAGCGAATGAGTTCGCCAGTCTTATCGCTACGCAGCGCGGTTTCCAGGCCAGCGCGCGTATCATCACTACGAGTGATGAGATTTTGCAGGAGTTGGTGAATCTGAAGCGTTGAACCTTGTAAGTAAAAATTAGAAATGCAGCATTAAAAATACAACCGCGAACTAAGCCAAATACGCAAAATCAATTGAAGAAAATCATTTCTAAGAAACCAAAAACTTTTCAACTGCTCGGTAAACGCATCGGTTGCGGTGTTTGTATTTCCGTTCGTATGGTTCGCACATTTCGCGGTTTAGATTGCGGGCATTATAATCCCTCATTTTTGTTGTTTAACTTTTAATTCATTTATGTCTGATAAAAAAACTGAAGCTCCTAAACCGGCAGATGCGGCTGTTCCAGCCGCTGGCGGTGGTATGAAGGCCATGTTGCCGTTGATACTCAACATTGTGCTCATGCCGGTGATAGCGTATGTCATGACGGTGTTTGTGTTGTTGCCTAAAATCAATTCCGCCGGAGTGGCGGCTCATGCTAAGACGGAGGGTGGTGATGCGGCGGCGGAATCAGGAGGGCATGGTGAGCCTGCGAAGGAAGAAAAGGGCGGGGGTGGTAAGCATGGCGGCGGTGCGGGTGGTAAAACGTCTGTGCCTTTGAGCGCAAAGGTTCTCGTGAATGTTTCGGGTACGGCGGGCACGCGTTATTTGCTGGCGCAGCTCACTCTGGTGGGGACGCACGCTGAGTTGAAGGATTCAGTGGAGAAGAGTGATGCGCAGCTGCGTGATGTGGCGTCGAGTGTTCTATCTGCGAAGACTATCGCAGATCTGGATAAGCCTGGTTCGCGGAATTTAATCCGCACAGAATTGATTTCCGCGTTTAATGGTGTGTTGGGTGAGGGGCGTGTGAAGGAGATTTATTTTACGGATTTCGCGATTCAGTGATCACGGGTCTTAGGGTGCTGATTTATCATGGAAACAATGGCTCAATCTAATGCGGCGACGACTCAGGCTGCTCCGGCTGGGGCGGAGGCGTCAGCTCCGGCGGTCATAGCAGGGCCGAAGCCGTATCAGTTGACGCAGCGGACATTGTTCAATGCGGCGGAGTTGCGGCGGTTGACGGCAGATTACGAAGTGATCAGGCGCAGTTGTGCGGTGCGTTTGGCGGTGTTATTCCGGACGGAATTTGAGTTGACGCTCACGTCGTTGAACACGCCGACGTTTCGACAATTCACGGGTGAAATGCCGCAGCCAATGCATTTGACGCTGTTCAAGGTAGAGTCGTTGCGCGGCGTCGGGGTAGTGGAAATGGCGCCGTCACTGGCGCTTTCGCTCCTAGATCGGCTCATGGGCGGGTCCGGCGCGGCGAACATTCCTTCGCGCGAATTGACGGAGATCGAAGTGGCATTGCTCGGCCAGATCACTCACTTGCTGACGGAGGCTTGGTGCTCGCATTGGAAAATCGGCAAGGACCTTAAGTCGTCCTTGATCGGCAACGAGAATGATCCGAGCTTCCTCCAAACTTCTCCGCCAGAAAGCACGGTTTTGGTGGCGGCGTTCGATGCGCGCATCGGTGATGCGTCTGGGAAAATCCGCATCGCATTGCCATTTTCAACGATTGAACCCATCTTGCAGATTATCCGTGCGGAACTCAAACCGCCGGTGGAGTTGCTCCCGCCGACAGCTACGCCGACCAAGCCGGCCCAGTGGAATCCAGCGCTCGATCATGTCGCGATTCCCGTCTCGGCAGAATTGCCAGGTCCGCAAATCACGGCGCGGGAGTTGCAACAATTGAAAGTGGGGGACATTCTTCCCATTTCCGCCGAGGCCGCGAGTCTTGTCCAAGTCAAGCTAGCCGGAGTACCGCGCTTCAATGCGCGACTCGGCACACGCCATCAACATTGGGCCGTGGAAGTCTTGAACGCCCTGGTCTCCTGAATCTTTATGAACACCAATCTCGACATTCTGATGGACTTGCCCGTGACGCTCACGGTGGAACTCGGCTCGTGCCACTTGCCAATGCGTGATGTGCTTGCGCTGGGCGCTGGATCCATCGTGCAACTAGACACACTTGCAGGAACGCCTGTGGAACTCCGCGCAAACCGCAAAATCGTGGCGCGCGGAGAAGTTGTGTTGGTGGAAAATCACCTTGGCATACGCATCACTGAAATCACGAACGCTCCCGCCTCCGCACAAACATCTGCAGCTCTAGAAACAGCGCCTGCCAATGCGTCTGCACTCGCCGTGTAAGGCTGGTTGATTTATACGTAGGGACGCACTCAACTTTGAGCGCTGCGTTGCCTGCTTACCGTCGACTTTTAGCCGCTCGCACCCATACTTGGGTGTTCTGTGCCTATTCATTTATTCTGCCTGCCGCTCGATAGTTATAATTCGCTCCCAATTGTTTCCACTGGGAAAATAGTTCTCACATCTTACTGGAAACCGGCAAAAAATTCCGCACGCTGATAAAGCCAAAATCAAGAAAATCCCTTAAAAAACGTAGATTTAGCCCTTGGCACTGACGCTGCTAAGCAAGCCATCGTGAATGTAAGTATTTATCAAGCCGCCGCCGCGATGAGTGCTAATGCGCGTTGGCAGGAAGTCATTTCAGAGAATCTTGCATCTGCTTCGATCCCTGGATTCAAGAAACAGGATATGACCTTCGATGCCGTGCAGTCCGGCGTCATGTCGCAGGCTTCTCCAGATGACCGTGTGCAATACTCCATGCCCCGCGCTTCCTCCTCCACGAATTTTTCCCAAGGTTCACTCCGTGCGACGGGCGTGAACACGGATGTGGCTATTGATGGCAAGGGTTTCTTTGAAGTGCAGACTCCCAGCGGGTCGAGTGTTTATACGCGCGACGGCGAGTTTCATGTGAACGCCTCCGGTCAACTCGTCACCAAGCAGGGCTACGCGGTTGTCGGCGAAGGCGGCCCAATACAGATTGATTCTAAGGCGGGCGGCCCGATCTCCATTTCAGCCACGGGCGAAATCAGCCAGGGAGCAGATGTGCGAGGCAAACTCAAGGTCTTGGATTTTAATAAGCCGGAACTTCTCACGCAGATGAGTGGCGGACTGTTCGCCAACAACAGTCCAGGAATACAGCCAGTGGAAGTGCCTACCACCTCTCTACGGGCAGGGTTCCTCGAATCCGCTAACACCTCCGCGGTCAGCGAAATGTCGAGCCTCATCGGGGTTATGCGCAGTTTCGAGGCGAACCAAAAGATCATGCAGGTGCACAGCGAGCGCATGGCCAAAACAATTTCTGAACTGGGTAACCCGAATTAATTAACACTCCATGCTACGCGCACTTTATTCATCAGCGGCCGGGATGCAGTCCCAACAGACAAATCTCGATGTAATCGCCAACAACCTCGCTAACGTCAGCACCAATGGTTTCAAAAAGAGCAAACCCGAGTTTCAAGATCTGCTCTACACCTCGTCCCGCGCCGCCGGCGCGGATGCAGGAGCAGGTAATAAAGTGCCTGCTGGTATTGATGTCGGCCACGGCTCCCGCTTGGTCTCTACGGCCAAAGTGTTCACGCAGGGCGAGCTGACCAAGGTGGACGGGCAACTAAATGTAGCCATTTCTGGCGAAGGGTTCTTCGAGGTTCAAACGACCGATGGTAATAAGGCATACACACGGGATGGATCCTTCCAGCTCGACAAGGACGGCCGCGTTGTTACAAACGATGGCTTGGTCGTGCAAAGTGGTTTTGGCGTCATCCCGGTTGGCACAACGGATATCACCATCAGCCGATCCGGCCAAGTCACGACCAAGAGTGGCATCACAACCACAGGCACTTTCAACGTGCAACTCTCTCGCTTTGTGAACCCTGCAGGCCTAAAACCTCTTGGCGGCAACCTCTACGCGGAAACCGAAGCTTCCGGCACCGCTGAAGCAGGCAACCCCGGCGAAAATGGAATGGGCAAACTAGAACAAGGCTTCCTCGAAGGATCAAACGTCAAAGTCGTCGAAGAGATGGTGAATCTCATCGTTGCGCAACGCGCTTACGAAGTGAACTCCAAGGCGGTGCAAGCTGCCGACGAAATGATGCAACTCAGCAACAACATGATCCGCTGATGAAATTTCCCGTCGCAAAATTCCTCTGCCAACCCTGCCTGTCACTAGGCCTCGCGCTTACCGCCGCTGCGGCGGTCGAGCCACTAGGGTGGTCGCTGCTCCCCGCAGTACAAGTGGACGCCATGGGAATTCATTTGGACCAGATCATCGCCGGTGCGACGGCCGAAACGCCCCATATTCGCCTCGCATCCGCGCCGGTCGCCAATCGCGCCGTGATCTTCACCGCGGCGCAAATCAATGACCTGCTCCAGCAATCCGCCCCCGAACTCGTGAACACGAACTGGGGCGGTGCGAAGCAGGTCAAAATTTCCCGTCGCACGCGCACGATTTCGGAATCCGAGATCAAAGTATTACTAATCGCATCACTTCAACAGAACTACGTGAAAGAGCGCGGCGAACTTGAACTACGCTTTTCTCGACCAGTCCCGGCGGCTGTCGTCATCGATGAACCGCTTACATTGAAGTTGCTCGAGCTCCCGTCGGCCGGCGTAACGGCGAACTTCATCGCACGTTTTGAATTGCGAGCTGGGGAAGAAATCGCAGGCACATGGCACATTCCTGTCACAGCCAACATATGGCGAGAGGTTTATGTGGCCAGCTCCGCTCTCAAACGCGGACAGTTGATTCGAGATGCTGATCTGTCAAGCGAACGGCGTGACATGCTTGCGTTGCGCGATGCTCTCACCTCGGTAGAACTGGACAATCCATTCCTCGAACTCGCTGAAAATGTGCCTGCCGGCATGGCGCTGACTTCTCGCTCGCTGCGATTGCGGCCAATCGTCCATCGCGGCAAAGTCGCTGATGCTATTGTCCGTGACGGGCCACTTACGGTTTCTGTTAAAGTCGAAATCCTTGAAGACGGTCTGCCTGGTCAGACCATCCGTGTCCGCAATCTGAAATCGAAACGAGAGTTTCGAGGGAAGGTTCAAAATGAGGAAACCATCCATGTCACACTCTAACAATTCAAAATACAAATTCCTGTCACAGCTCGTTCGCGGAGGTCTTTGTGCGGCTATATTCATGACAAGCGTTCCGCTCCCAGCTCAATCTCTTTGGAAGGCGGATGCTTCTCGCGCCATAATCGCCGACAAAAGAGCAAACTCTGTCGGCGATTTGCTCACTATTCTCGTTCAAGAGAACAACACCGCGTCGAAGGACAATTCTACCAAGACGGCAAAGAGTTCGAGCATAGACGCGAGCATCGCCAAGTTTCTTTATAGCCCTGCGGCGAGTGGGTTTTTGACCAAGAACGGACAATTCCCGGCATTGAATCTTAGCGCAAAGCAAGACTTCGATGGCGGCGGCAAGATCA
>Ga0114967_10000932_pt1 | contig 24545 bp, 25 predicted proteins | sample M_130628_MF_Meta_FD_92639 | JGI IMG/M metagenome (GOLD analysis project Ga0114967, IMG submission 92639) | Freshwater microbial communities from Lake Montjoie, Canada to study carbon cycling - M_130628_MF_MetaG | ecosystem: Environmental > Aquatic > Freshwater > Lake | place: Lake Montjoie...
CGTCGCCGGTGGCTTAGTTGTCGCCGGCGCTCTAGTTGGCGCCGGTGCTGGTGCTTGTGTGCTTGACGAAGAAGTCTTCGAAGAGCAGGCATACACGCCAGTAGCGACGAGGATGATGGCGCCTACGAGAAGTCCTATCCGAATCTGTTTCTTGGTCGGGCTCATAGATCACTGCCTCTCTTATAATTCGCTTCTTCTGTCTAACAGAGGGTCATGACCATTCGGCGGACCTTTGCTGGTTACCCAGAGGAGCGATGATCTAATCCAACCAAGAGCGGTTTAGGGGGCAGGCGTCGTAAGTTGCCGACGCTGGGCTCGAGCCGTTGCGAATCCATGACCTACGGCATATCGCGGTCGCGTTCTGGATCGCTGCCGGTGCGAGTCCGAAGGAGATCGCCGTTCGTGCTGGGCATCGCTCAGTCGTGACGGTTCTCGATCGCTACGGACACCTTCTCCAGACGAGCGAGGATCACGTCACAAGTGCGCTCGACGCGATGGCTCGAGGAGCGGCGCGCGCATCGAAGCCGCAAGGCGCCGACGTTGTGCAGTTCGGAAAGAAGCGCGGCGCCTAGTCGATTGTGTACCCGTTGTGTACCGCGTCGACTTTGGGTCGATTGCAAATGAGAAAGGGACCGCTCGAAATGCGGTCCCTTTCTGCGTTTTCTCGGGTGGGCGATACTGGACTCGAACCAGCGACCCCTGCCGTGTGAAGGCAGTGCTCTAGCCAACTGAGCTAATCGCCCTAAGAGCCGAGATGGTAGCCGAACCATTTCATGGGTCCACAGCCCGGATTCTGTCGTGGTGTGCCATTGCGTGGCTCTAAAGTTCGAACTCCACGCGCCGGACGGTGCGGGTTGGTTTGAACTAGGGGAGCACTTATGCCGATTCCTGCCGATGAATTTCCACTGCATCAGGCTCCGTATTCACTCGCTCATGCGGCATCGAGCGATCGCAACTTCTATGACCGCTCCTACTGGAACGCCCATGATCGATCTGGTGAGGTATTTCTTATTACCGGTCTCGGTCAGTATCCGAACCTTGGAGTGACCGATGCGTTTGCTTGCATTCGCCGCGGCGATCTCCAGCACACGATCCGCATGTCGGATGTTCTGGGTGCAGATCGCATGAATCAGCAGGTGGGTCCGTACCGCATCGAAGTCATCGACCCTCTGAATGAACTCCGTATTACGTGTGACGGCAAGGAACAAGAGTTCGAACTCGATCTGCACTGGCGCGGATCATTTCCTGCTGTTGATGAATCTCCACACGTTTCGCGCAATGGCGCAAAGATCATGCTCGACGCCCAACGTTTTGCGCAGGTGGGAACGTGGGAAGGTTTCATTCGCGTCAAGGGCGAAGAGATCATCGTCGACCCGGCCACATGGGTGGGCACGCGCGATCGTTCTTGGGGCATTCGTCCGGTGGGCGAACCTGAACCAGCAGGTCGCTGGGTTGCCGAGCCCAAAGCCGACGGCGGCTTTTACTGGATCTACGTGCCGCTTCGCTTTGACGATTTCGCTTTGGTGTTTATTGCCCAAGAAGATGCTGATGGTTTGCGCACACTGAACGATGCGCTTCGTATTTGGGCTGATGGACGCGTTGAGCCTCTCGGCTATCCGAAGTACGACATCAACTACCGCTCAGGCACGCGTATTCCGGAGTCGGCAACGATCACCGCCCAGGCTGCCGACGGTTCACCCCTTGTCGTTGAAGTGGATTGCCTTGGTCACGTCGCCCTTTCCGCTGGTTGCGGTTACGGACCAGATCCGCAGTGGACACACGGCGTGTGGCGCGGTCGTGACTGGATCGAAACCGCGACTTACGACCTTACGAATCAGTCCGACCCTGGAATCATGATCGCTACGCAATACAGCATTCTCGATCACGTCGGTAAGGCAACACTCGACGGCAAGGTCGGCTACGGATTGTTCGAGCACTCCTGCGCCGGACGCCATACGCCATCAGGTTTCGCCAACGGCGGATCGATGGCTCCCTGAGTACTCCTGCTTCGTAGCGCTTAGCGCGGTGGCAACAGACCGATATTTGTACGGGCCCGTTCAAGGACGGGCCCGGCAATCGCTCTCGCCTTTTCGGCACCGGCAGCGAGAATCGATGCAGTTCCAGTCGGGTCAGCGGCGAGTTCAGCGAAACGAGCCTGAATCGGTCGCAAGGTTTCGACGACAGCTTCAGCGACGGCAGTTTTGAGATCCCCATAGCGAGTGTAGGAATCGGCCAATTCTTCAGGAGCAGTGCCGGTGCACGCGCTCAGAATTGAGAGAAGATTGGAAACGCCCGGCTTTTCGGCAACATCGAAGCGAACGTTGGTATCGGTGTCGGTAACTGCTCGTTTGATCTTCTTCGCCACGGCGTCAAGATCTTCGAGCACCAGGATGGTTCCCTGGGGTGAGTCTTCCGACTTGGACATTTTCTTGCTGGGATGCTGAAGGTCCATGACGCGAGCGCCGATTTTTGCGATCGCTGCTTCGGGAACAATAAAGGTGTCGCCGTACCTGCTGTTGAATCGAACAGCGAGATCTCGTGACAATTCAAGATGCTGGCGTTGATCGTCGCCGACAGGAACGCGGTCTGTGTCGTAGAGAAGAATATCTGCAGCCATGAGAGCCGGATAGGTAAAGAGACCAGCCGAGATGAACTCGGAACTGTCGCTTTTGTCCTTGAACTGGGTCATGCGCCGCAGTTCTCCGAATGCAGCAGTGCATTCCATGAGCCAAGAGAGTTCGGTGTGCTCGGGAACATGACTCTGTACGAAAAGTGTTGTTCGAGCGGGATCGATCCCGATAGCAATGAGTAACTGCGCGAGTTCGAGAGTTCGGTTTCGCAGCTCGGCTGGGTCTTGGGGGACGGTCAAGGCATGCAGATCAACGACACAGAAAATGGTGTCGGCCTCGTCCTGATCGGTGACCCAGTGGCGAAGCGCTCCGAGGAGGTTGCCAAGCTGGACCGGACCGGTGGGCTTGATGCCCGAGAAGACTCGCGTCATGGGGGCCGATGCTAGAGGTCCGGGGCCGTCCGGCGTGACGTAGATGCACTTTGACACCTCTGGACCCCTCTAACGTGGGTCTGTGCCATATGAGGTCCAGACTTCCGTCTTTGAGGGTCCCTTCGACCTGCTGCTTCACCTCATCCTGCGCGAGCAGGTTGACCTTTACGAGATCTCTCTTGCACGAATCGTCGACGCCTATCTCGTCGAGATCGAGAAGATGGAACACGTCGATCTCGAGATCACGACGGAGTTCCTGCTGATTGCCGCAACCCTGGTCGAACTCAAGTGCAAGCGCTTACTGCCCGACGACACCGACTTCGATCTCGACGATGAGTTCTCGTTGTGGGAAGAGCGTGACCTTCTCATTGCACGACTGCTCGACTGCAAAACCTTCAAAGATGCGGCCCACGTCCTGTCCGACCTTTTCGACAACGCAGCATTGTGCGTCCCACGACGAGCCGGTCTCGATGAGCGCTATCTCGAACTCGCTCCTGATTTACTTGAGGGCGTCGATATCGTCGATGTTCGTGCTGCCTACATCCGGGCGATGACTCCGAAGCTTGTTCCAACCGTCAGTATCGAACATATTCACAGCGTCCGGGTCAGCGTTGGCGAAGCAGTTGAGGAACTGATCGACGAACTCCCACGGTTTGGACGCGTCTCGTTCCGGCGTCTCACTGAATCGCTTGTGGAGCGGCTGGAAATTGTCGTTCGCTTCTTGGCGGTGCTCGAACTGTTCAAGCAAGGTTTTATCGAACTCGATCAACCGGCGGCATTCGGCGATATCGAAATCATTTGGGTCGGATCTCCGGCCCTCGGTGTGGCGGACCTCGCCGGCATCGACACCTACGACGGCTAAAGGGTTCACCATGTCTGCCGACAACAAGCGAGCACTCGAAGCGATCATCATGGTCGCCGACACGCCTGTGCCATCCGAGATGCTTTCGCAGCTAACCAGTCTTGCTGCCGATCGAGTTGATGCGTTGTTAGCGGAACTCGCTGGTGAGTACGCCGCTGAGCAGCGAGGGTTTCAGTTGGTGAGAGTTGCTGGCGGTTGGCGCTATCAAAGTCACCCGGATCAAGCCCCGTATATCGAGCAATTTGTTCTCGAAGGCCAGTCGGCAAAACTTTCAGCTGCAGCGCTTGAGACCCTGGCGATTGTTGCCTACAAACAGCCCATCAGTCGCGCCCAGATCGCATCGATTCGTGGGGTTGGCGTCGACAGCGTTGTGCGCACCTTGGAACAACGCGGTTATATCGGCGAGGTTGCTCGTGATCCAGGACCCGGCCAAGCAGTGATGTTCGGTACCACTCCAGAGTTCTTGATGAAGATGGGTCTCGATTCGCTTTCGCAACTTCCATCAATTGCCGATTTTGTTCCCGGTGCCGACGTTGTTGAAGCGTTAGAGATCGGGCTCCGAGTCGATTCAGCCGAAGCCGAACTCAGGGTCGCGGAAGAAGCACTGGCCGAAGGTATTCAAAGTGTTCGACCTTCGTTGGGCGACTTGCTCGACGGGGACGGACGAGGGTGAGCGACGAGGATCGAGCGGGAGAGCGACTGCAAAAGGTTCTGGCCCGCATCGGAATCGGTAGTCGCCGAGTCTGTGAAGACCTCATCGCCGAAGGTGCGATCACGGTCAATGGCGAGGTTGCAGTGCTCGGCCGTCGTGTGGATGTTGATAACGATGAGATCGCAATCAACGGGGTCATCATCGGCATCCGGCCAGGGATCGTGCACCTCTTGCTGAACAAGCCAACCGGCGTGATCACCACGGCTGATGATCCGCACGGTCGTCCCACCGTTCTCGAACTTGTACCTGACGAGCCCCGCGTTTTCCCCGTCGGTCGCCTCGACATGGATACCGAGGGTCTCTTACTATTCACCAATGATGGCGATCTCGCACATCGATTGACGCATCCGTCGTTTGGTGTCGAGAAGGAATACATCGCCCATGTTGAGGGAGAACCGACTCGCGGTGAACTTCGCCTCTTACGTGAGGGCGTAGAGCTCGAAGATGGGATGACTGCTCCGGCCAAGGCCGCGCTAGTCGGCCCCGGAATTCTCCGGCTCACAATCCACGAGGGCCGCAACCGTCAGATACGAAGAATGTGTGAGGCAGTGGGACACCCGGTGATTCGTCTAATCCGCACGAGGATCGGGCCGCTGGCCGACAGGAAACTCAAGCCAGGGGAATGGCGACCCTTAACCGGGCCCGAACTTCGATCGCTCGAAAAGGCAGCTGTTTCGCGCTCAAAGGAAACACCTTCAGCGAAGTGACATCACCCCTCTAGGATCAGACCGTGACTTCTGCAGTTCGAGCGCTTCGTGGCGCAACAACAATTGAGAGCGACACCACCGATCAGATTCGGACGCGAACAATCGATCTCCTAAAGCAGATGCTCGAGCGTAACGGCGTGAACCATGACGACATCATCAGCGTTCTGTTCACCGCTACTGACGACATCCATTCGATGTTTCCTGCATCGGCAGCTCGTGACATTGGCTTTGGAGATATCCCGCTGATCTGCGCTCGCGAACTCGACATCGAAGGTGCAACGCCACTTTGCATCCGCGTGTTGATGCATCTGAATACGACGGTGTCTCGATCAGATTTGCGCCATGTGTACCTCGAGGGCGCAAGCGGTCTACGCGACGACCTCCCGGAGTGACGTCGTGAATTCGAAACAATCAGAGCAATCGGCCTTGATCATCGGAGTCGGGCTCATCGGTGGTTCAATCGGCCAGCGACTCAGAGAAGCCGGTTGGCGCGTTGTCGGGCGAGATCGTTCGCCCGAATGCCTTGCGCGCGCACTCGCAGTTGGGGCGATCGACTCCGTAGCGCCTGATGGTTTCGTGGCTGGTATCGATCTCACCTTCGTCGCGACCCCGGTTGGGGCTATCGCTGATGAGGTCGCCCTCGCGTTGCAAGACACCGCTGGTTTGGTCACCGATGTCGGAAGCGTGAAGACGCCTCTACTTACTCTTATGAGTAATCCCCGATTTATCGGCGGTCACCCGATGGCGGGGTCAGAGCAGGAAGGCGTTGAAGGTGCACGCCTCGATCTTTTCGAAGGACGCACATGGGTCCTCACTCCGATCGATACGACCGATGACGATGCGTTGGCGACTGTACGTGGGGTTGTTTCGAGTTTCGGGGCGGAATTGGTTTCACTGCCGCCTGAACGACACGATTCGATGGTGGCGATCGTTTCGCATGTTCCCCATCTCACAGCGGCGAGCCTTATGGGCTTGGCCGACGAACGTTCAAGTGAGCACCGGGGCCTGTTGCGTTTGGCCGCCGGAGGGTTTCGAGACATGACTCGAATCGCCGCAAGCCATCCAGGTATCTGGCCAGATATTTGTGCCGAGAATCGGGATGCGATCGTGGCGGAACTCGATCGCTTGTTATCGACGCTCTCAAGTGTTCGCGAAATCGTCGAAAACGGCGATCGTGAAGCACTTGTTGCTGTCCTTGAGCGTGCTCGCAATGCTCGGCTTGCCCTTCCCGCCCGGTTTGCCCGAGCGGAGGATCTTGCTGAATTGCGTATCCCGGTCGCGGATCAAAAGGGCGCATTGGCCGGGATCACCATGATCGCCACTGAACTCGACATCAGCATTGCCGACATTGAAATCGCTCATTCGGTCGAGGGCGACGAAGGGGTTGTCATCCTTCTGGTGGAAGCAGCGAATGGAATGCAACTTCTCGAGGGCCTTACCGCGCGCGGTTATAAAGCGGTCTTGCGGTCTCTTGATGGGGCCGAAGAACACTGATGCCTGATGTTCTGAGGATCATCCCTTTTGATGGGCCCGTCGACGCGGTGGTCACTCCTCCCGGTTCGAAGAGCATCACGAATCGGGCATTACTGATTGCAGCTCTTGCCGGCGGCGAGAGTGTTTTGCGCGGGGCTCTACTTGCAGAAGACACGCAAGCGATGATCGATTGTGTGCGAACCCTCGGGGCGCGGGTTGAACAGAACGCCGACGGTTCGGTAATCACGATTACCGGCATCGGTGGCGACCTTTCCAATGCCGGTCGACACTTTTTCGCTCGTCAGTCGGGCACGACAGCAAGATTCATGGCTGCAGTTCTTTCCCTCGGGACTCAAACCTTTCTTCTCGACGCCGACAACGCCATGCGACTTCGACCAATGGCCGATGCACTCAGCGCTCTTCAGGGTCTTGGCGCCACGATTAGAGCGGTTGGAGAAGCCGGATTCCTCCCTGTCGAAATTTCTGGTCCGCCGACGCTTTGTGGCTCTATGCCAACCGTGATCATCGACAGTTCAACCTCAAGCCAGTTCACTTCGGGTCTTCTGCTGGCCGCTCCGTGCATGCCCGAAGGACTCCGTATCGAACTCCTCGGCGATGTTGTTTCGCGCCCGTATCTCGACATGACGATCTCGGTGATGACTGCATTCGGCGCAGAGGTACACATGCCCGACGACCGCACTTTCGTAGTCTTGCCAGGCGGCTATCAATCAACGAACTACCAGGTTGAACCCGATGCCTCGGCAGCGTCGTATTTCTTTGCCCTGGCCGCAATCTGCGGCGGAAGCATTCGTGTCGAGGGCCTACATCGAGATTCTCTGCAGGGCGATGTTCGATTCGTGGATGTGCTTGAAACTATGGGCGCGAAAGTGGCGTTCGATAAGAACGCCATCACGGTGAGCGGCGCTCCACTGCACGGTGTGACTGTCGACTTCAGTCAAATTTCCGATACGGCTCAAACCATTGCGGCAGTGGCAGTTTTCGCTGACAGTCCTACGACGGTTACCGGCATCGGCTTCATACGGCACAAAGAGACTGATCGGATATCCGCCGTAGTATCTGAACTGCAACGCCTCGGTATTCCGGCATCAGAAGATCCCGATGGCTTCACGGTGACGCCTGGCCCAACGATTGACGCAATCGTCGAGACCTACGACGATCATCGAATGGCGATGAGCATGGCGCTCATTGGTTACAAGCGTCCCGGTGTCACCATTTCTGATCCAAACTGTGTAGCGAAAACGTTTCCGAACTACTTCGACCAGATGGACCGACTCCGCAGCGGGAGCTCACTGTGACTGAACAACCGATGGTGATCGCGATTGATGGGCCGGCAGGCTCAGGGAAGTCGACGGTCGCTAAAGCTGTTGCGTCGAGACTTGGTCTTGATTACCTCGATACTGGCGCAATGTATCGATCTGTTGCGTTCGCAGCGTTGCGTGGGGGAGTTGACCCCGAAGACGCTGAGGTCGTGAGCAACCTCGCACGAAACATCGATCTCCAGATCGATACCAGCGGAACGGTGATTGTCGATGATGTCGATGCAACAATCGAGATTCGTGGGCCGGAAGTAACGCGGGCCGTGAGCATCGTTGCAGCGAACCCCGATGTTCGTAGGGAGATGCGTGCTCGCCAGCGTCAGTGGGTGGCGAAGCGGGGCGGAGGCGTGATGGAAGGTCGAGACATTGGCACGGTTGTCTTCCCCGATGCGCGTTTGAAGGTGTACCTCGATGCGAGCCCTGAAGTTCGGGCAGCTCGACGCTCAAAGGAAGTCTCAGATCTGTCGTATGAGACAGTCGCAACTGATCTTGCGCGGCGAGATGCTTTGGATCAGAACCGGACGCACGATCCACTCCGGACTGCTGCTGACGCTGTCACCATCGATACCAGCGACCTCAATGTCGATCAGATTGTTGACGCAATCATGGGGCATCTGGCGTGAGCCGACGCGAGATCTTCATTCCCGAAGGTCACGACAACGGAGAGCAACTCACGATCCCGCAGAAGGCATTGCACCACTTTGTGCGGTTGCTCCTCGAGATCATCACGCGACTGTATTTCCGGCTCGAAGTGCACGGTCGAGAAAATATTCCTAAGCGGGGGCCCTTTATCATTTCCCCCATTCACCGGTCGTACCTCGATACGCCAGTTATTGGCGCATCAATTTGGCGGCTGATGCGGTACATGGGAGCAGAAAAGATGTGGACCAATCGTCAACTCGGTTGGTTTCTCACCGCGATGGGCGGATTTCCCGTTCAACGCGGTGCTGCCGACCGCGACGCATTGAAGGCGGCACTGCTAGTCGTAGAGCGCGGAGAGCCGTTGGTCATGTTTCCAGAAGGCACTCGTCAGTCCGGCCCAGCCGTGAACGAATTGTTTGACGGGCCCGCATACGTGGCTTGTCGCACGGGAGTCTCAATCATCCCCATTGGACTGGGTGGCACGGAACGAGCGATGCCTAAGGGTAAGAAATTCATCCGCCCAGTAAAAATGGTTGTTGTAATAGGCGAACCGATAGCGCCCCCACGAAAGAAGGAGAGCGGGCGTGTCTCTCGTAATGGTGTGCGCGAAATGACAGCTGAGCTACGCGCTCGGATTCAAGATCTTTTCGACGAGGCTCAGTTACTTGCAGGGTCGCCCAACCAGCACTAGTTAGTTAGGACAGGTTGCAGTTCGACGCGCTTACCTCAGAGCATTGAACCGACAGTGAGTTTGCGCACGAGGGGCTCGAAATGCGACAGCGGCAACGTGTCGTACTCGGTATCGAACGCAATCTGATCCCATTCATCGGCAAACTGTGCTGCAAGAGCAAACTGTTCCGGGGTCAACTCTTCACGATGAGCCTCGCGAGCATCTGGATCGGCGCCAAAGTGTTGGTAGTAGTGCTTGCCTTGAAAATCCTGATGGACACGAATCATTTGGTAGACGTCGTTGCGAACGTACGGCTTGATCATCTCCGCTGAGATCGCACCGTGATTCGCAACGGTGATTGCCTTGCCCACGTCATGCATCAGCGAAGCGAAGACAACTTCTTCATCTGCTCCAGCTCGTTCGGCGAGGGTCGCTGTTTGTAAGCAGTGAGTGAGTTGATCGGCATTGAATCCGTCGGTGATCTCAGCGAGTGATTCGAGGAGCATCAACATGCGGTCTGCGACACGACCCTGACTGAGGGCATGTTGCGCACCGATGTGGAGCCACTGTTCTTGTGTTGATTCGTCCATGCGGGTGAAGGAAGTTGCCATACCCACATTCTGCCTCGCTGAGGGCCTCGGACGCTGATTTTGAGGAGATCGTGTGTCAGGACGGGGCAATTGAGAGCACGACTCCGAGCAGCACCGCAGCGAGCCCTGCCAATAGGGACACGGCTCTACCAACGGCGATCTATGCGAGCGATGCGAGAACGTCGCTGGCGTGAAGCGAACGATCCTGCGTTGACAGTCGGTTATCGACTGGTCCGACAAATGCAAGGGTTGCCGCAGCGTCGATCGTGGCAATGAGATCGCGGAGGTTGCGCGGGGGAGGGAAGTACTCGTCTTCTTCGGTGACGCTCACAATCTCAACGCCATCGCGAGGTGAAATCCGATCGATGACTGATTCAACAAGCTCCTCAGGTGCTGAGGCACCTGCGGTAACGCCAACGATTCCGTAGAGGTCGTCGGGAAGTTCCTCTGGGCCATTGATCCGATACACGCGGTCACAACCGGCCTGTCGGGCGAGGCTCTCGAGCGCTCTTGTATTCGAGGAGTTGGCTGAGCCAATCACGACAAGTGCATCACAACGTGGTGCGATCTCAAGTAAGGCTGACTGGCGGTTCGTTGTAGCGAAACAGAGGTCGGATCGGCCGGGCACCCACATGTCGGGAAAGCGCGTGCGAGTCGCCTCGAGTAGATCGGCCCAGTCGCGGTGGCTGAGTGTTGTTTGCGCGAGCAGCGCAACTGGATCTGTGAACGGTGGAAGAGCGGCGACTTCTTCGACAGATTCAACGCGATGAATATTGTCGGGGGCAACCGCCATTGTTCCGACTGCTTCTTCGTGTCCTTCGTGACCGATGTAGACGATTTGGTAGCCCTTACCGGCTCGCACTTTGACTTCGTGATGAACCTTGGTGACGAGAGGACAAACAGCGTCGACGACGTATCCGCCGTTGGCCTGGGCTGCAGCCACAACTTCAGGAGGTGACCCGTGGGCAGAAAGCATGACTGGACTTCCCTGAGGAACCTCGGCAATGTCGTCGACGAACACGACGCCGAGATCTTGAAATCGCTCGACAACCCGCTGGTTGTGAACGATCTCGTGGTAGCAGTACACCGGGGCCTCGAAGGAGCGGACCATCCACGCAAGCGCTTTGATCGCCATCTCGACGCCGGCACAGAATCCTCTGGGAGCAGCGAGAAGAACCTTGTCGACCGACGAGGTGGGCAACGTGTCCGGGGGCACGGGTGGCTGGTCGTTCATGGAAATACAGGCTACCGGCACTAGCCTTTGCGCCCATGTCGTCACCTCGAGTTGTCAGTGTCGCGCCCGCGTCGCCGGCTGATCGAGCGGGCCTCTTGGCAGGGGATCAGATCCTCCGCCTCAACGGCGAAGTTCCTCGAGACATCATCTCGTACCGGCTCCTCGCTGATGAGGGAGAGCTGAGCCTTGATATCGATCGGGGTGGACTGCAACTTTCGCTCGACGTTGAGAAGCGGGATGGAGAATCCCTCGGCGCAGAAATTCATTCGGCCCTCTTCGATCAAGTCCGCACGTGCGACAACCACTGCGAGTTCTGTTTCATTTATCAGTTGCCTCCGAATCTGCGGGAATCGCTTTATCTCAAAGATGACGACTACCGACTGTCGTTCCTTTATGGAAACTTCACGACCCTCACACGCTTTACCGAGTTAGATCTCGAACGGGTCGTGACCGAACGTATTTCACCGCTTCATGTCTCGATTCATGCGACGGATCCGGATCTTCGCTCGTCGATGCTGCGGAACCGAAGAGGTGCGACGAGTCTACGATGGTTACGAGCCCTACTCGACAACGACATCGAGGTCCACGGTCAAGTCGTCGTATGTCCGGGCCGCAACGACGGCGCGGCACTCGATCGGACGTTTGCCGACGTCCTTGATCACTACTCAGAGCTTGCGACTCTCAGTGTTGTTCCCCTCGGAGTGAGCCGGTTCAACACAGAAACAACGATGCGTCCACATACGACGGCTGAGGCATCTGATGTCATCGACGCGGTCCACGATTGGCAAGAGGTGTATCTCGCTGCGCTAGGTCGGCGGGTCGTCCATGCCGCCGATGAGTATTACCTTCTCGCCGGTCGTCCATTCCCGGACCACTCTTCTTATGAAGAGTTTGCGATGCACGAGGACGGAATTGGCATGGCCCGAACGTTCGAACGAGAGTTTTTAGGTGAAACTGAGACGCCTACGGGCGTGGCCACCGGGTTCTTCGCCTGGGTCGACGGCGCTCCTCCAGAGGGTTATCGAGCGCCTCGAGGCGGGGGAGAGGTCAGTCTCCGGCCCCGGCCAAACGCTCCGATAGCGATCCTCACTGGGAATTACGGCGCAAAAGTGATCGCTCCCTTAATCGATTCGGTCGATCGATCTGACGTACGCGTCATTACGGTGGAGAATGAGTTCTTCGGAGGCAACACCGGCGTGGCTGGTCTTATGACAGGCACTGATCTCATCCGAGTGCTCGCTTCTGAACCAGAGGGTCATCGTTACCTCTTACCTGATGTCTGTCTCTCGCAGGGCGTCTTCCTCGATGGTCTTTCCCCTGATGATCTGCCGCGACAGGTCGAAATTCTTCCCACTGATGGGATCGCCCTTCGTAGGGCATTGGAGCCGAAATGAGTACACAACCCACCGAACTTCCCCTCGTCGCCATTGTTGGTAGACCAAATGTTGGGAAGTCAACGTTATTCAATCGCATCGTCGGCCGCCGCGAGGCGATTGTTGAAGAGAAGTCTGGCGTCACGCGCGACCGGAAAGAAGTGATCGCAGAGTGGCAAGCGCGTGATTTCCGACTCGTCGACACAGGTGGATGGATGCCTGGTGGCGATGCTCTTGACGAAAAGGTTTCAAAACAAAGCGAGAAGGCGATTTTCGAGGCCGATGTCGTGTTGTTTGTTGTCGACGTTACGGTCGGCATTACCGAAGAAGACAACAGGGTCGCCCAGATTTTGCGCAAGCGTGGCCGACCGGTTCTTTTGGTAGCGAACAAAGTTGACGACACGAATCGCGAGTCAGCAATTTGGGACCTTCTTAATCTGGGCGTCGGTGACCCGTTTCCTGTGAGTGCGCTCCACGGTCGAGGCACTGGTGATCTTCTTGAGTCGCTGATGCTCGAGTTCCCGCCAGAGCCCGAAGCTGTCATCGACGAAGACGAGGCCGAAGTCGATAAGATTTTCTCGGTTTCGATCGTTGGTCGCCCGAACGTTGGTAAGTCAACCCTGTTCAACCGGTTAATCGGCGATGAACGTTCGGTCGTGCACGATATGCCTGGCACAACGCGTGACGCAGTCGACACGATCGTCGAAACCGAAGATGGGCCAATTCGGTTTGTGGATACTGCTGGTATGCGCCGACGGAGCAAAGTCGACGAAGCGCTTGAGTACTACTCACTCGTTCGAGCGCTTCAAGCAATCGACCGTTCCGATGTCGCACTGCTCGTCATTGATGCGACTGTCGGTGTGACCGCTCAAGATCAACGGTTAGCGGAACGTATCGATGCAGCAGGGTGTCCCGTAGTTGTCCTCCTAAACAAGTGGGAACTTCTTGATGCCGATGGCCGCGAAGAGGTTGGCTACCAGATCAGCCAGCGTCTTCACTTCATTGGCGAATCTCCAGTACTCAAAATCAGTGCTCTTTCCGGCAAGGGCGTCCACCGATTGCTCCCGGCGCTTCAGGGAACGATTGAGGATTACCACCGCCGAGTGCCGACTCGAAAAGTGAATCAGGTTCTCCGTGCTGCTCAGGCGGCGCAACCCGGTCCGCACGGAGCGCGTGTGCTGTATGCAACGCAAGGAGCAACTGACCCTCCGACGTTTACGCTTTTTGCGAATAAGGAAATTCCCCCGTCGTATCTGCGCTATCTGGAACGTTCGCTTCGGGAAGCATTTGATATGGGTGCAACACCTATCAAGATGAGAGTACGAAAGAGAGACTGATCGTCATGGGACGAACATGTGAAGGTCGAGTTGCGCTTGTCACCGGCGCCAGTCGGGGCATCGGCAAAGCAATCGCTCATCGCCTTGCGGCTGAAGGGGCTTCCGTGGCGATCTGTTCGCGGCCGCAGCCTGGACTCGCTGACCTCGGAACTCTCGAGCAAGCTGTTTCTGATCTTCAACTCACTGGATCAAAGATCGTCGGAATTCCCTTCGACCTCAGTGATTCGAGCAATGTTCTTTCGCACCTCGTTGCAAGCGTCGAACGAGAACTCGGCGCTATTGACATTCTCGTAAATAATGCCGCCGCTGGCGGTTTCAAGCCGTTTATGGACTGGTCTGACAGCGGAATCGAAAAGATTCTGCAACTCAATTTCTGGGTTCCGTGGAAACTCATCCGCGAGGTCCTCCCTCAGATGCGCGAGCGAGGGGAGGGGTGGATCATCAACCTTTCTTCAGCAACTGCGATTCCACCGGAGGGTCCGCCGTTTCCGCCAACTGGCCCAGCCTCGATGGGAACCATGTACGGCGGAAGTAAAGCCTTCCTCGATCGTTGGACAGCAAGTCTTGGCGTCGAAGCGGGAGCCGACGGTATTGCTGTGAATACGTTGGCGCCGCAGGCGGCGGCCGCGACCGAGGTGCTTCTTGCCCATTCAAATCTTCCCGATGAACTCTACGAACCACTTGAGACGATGGCCGAGGCAGCGCTCGCCCTTGCCACCGCATCGCCTACAGAACTAACGGGACGGATCACGTACAGCCTCGAACTGCTCGCAGAGTTGCAGCGACCAACCTTTACTCTCGATGGCACGGAAGAACTCACCGATTGGGCGCCGGAAACTCTGCCCGCTCGCATTGCGATTATGAAGGCCCATTCTCGCGGTGAGCGCAAAGGGCAAGAGGCATCGAATGTGCCTGATCTCTTGAAGACGCTTCGGGGCTGAACAGCAATGCCTTGGTGTGAAGAGTGTTCCAAGTTTTGGAACCCAAACTCATTACCTCCCGATGGCACATGTCCGTCGTGCGGGCGAATGATCGGCGATCCCCCGCAGACTCAGAGAGTTCCGTGGCACTTTTGGATCCTGGTTGTAGCGGCGGGGCTATATCTGGGATGGAGAGCTGTCCAAGGGATCCTGTGGTTGCTGCAATGAATGACCATCTCTCTACTGTGCAACTCGCGATCATCGGGAGCGGGTTCGGGGGGCTCGGTGCCGGAGTCATGGCTCTGGAACAGGGCATCGAATCGTTTGTGATTCTCGAGCGTTCGAAGGCTGTTGGCGGCACTTGGCGAGACAACACCTACCCGGGTTGCGCCTGTGACATTCCTAGCAATCTGTATTCATTCTCCTTCGCGCAAAACTCGCGATGGTCACGCAGCTATCCAGCGCAACCAGAAATCGAGGAATATCTCGAGCGGATTACGACTCACTATGGGCTGCGATCGCGACTTCGGTTCGGCTTCGATGTCGAGAATCTCTCGTGGAACGAAGGCGAACGGTGCTGGGTGATCACCTCGCGAAATGGCGACACCGTTAGCGCTTCGGCTGTCATTTGCGCGACTGGGCCCCTGAGCCAACCTGCGGTTCCGGATCTTCCAGGACTCGAGAAGTTCGAAGGTGAGATCTTTCACTCTGCGGCATGGCGGCACGATATTGACTTGGATGGCAGACGGGTCGGTGTTGTAGGCACGGGAGCATCCGCGATCCAACTGGTGCCGGCAATAGCCGACGCCGTCGAGCACCTCGATGTGTTCCAGCGCACGCCGCCTTGGATTCTTCCGCGTGACGACCGACCCACTCCCAAGTGGCGGCAGCGTTTGTATCGAGCGGTGCCATTTCTGCAGCGTCTCCATCGCTGGCGGATCTATTTCCGACAAGAGTTTCTAGCGCTTGCCTTTCTCGGTAGCGGCAAAATCGCGCAGGGGATGACAAAGCGAATCATCGAAGAAACGAAATCGTTGATCGAACAATCGTTTGATGATCCTGCAGATGCAGAAGCCTTAGTCCCGACGTACACGCCGGGGTGCAAGCGGCTGTTGATCTCCAATGATTGGTACACAGCACTAGCGAAGAACAACGTTGAACTCATCAGTGCATCGATCGAGGAAGTGACACAAACCGGAGTTCGTACCTCCGATGGCGTTGAGCATGAACTTGATGTGCTTGTGCTCGCTACGGGTTTTGCCGTCTCAAGTTTCCCCTCACCGCTTCGCATCATCGGTCGCGATGGAGCCGATCTTTCCGATCATTGGAGCAATGGAGCGTCGACCGATTTTGGTCTCACGGTTTCCGGGTACCCCAACCTCTGGTTCCTCGCTGGACCCGGGACCGGCCTCGGGCACAACTCGATCGTTTTCATGATCGAGGTTCAACTCGAACACATTTCGCGTGCGCTCCGCTTTATGCAGAAATCTTCCGTTGGCGTCATAGATCTTCGACCCGAGGTTGAGGCGTCCTCGTATGCGGAACTCCAGAAGCGTGTTGCGAAAACTGTCTGGACTTCGGGATGTTCCAGTTGGTACGTATCGCCGGGCGGTCAGGTCGACACCATTTGGCCCGGAACGACGACCGAGTACTGGTGGCGGGCTCGTCGCTTCGATCCTGATCGGTACGTCCTGAGCCCGGGCCGATTCGGTGAGATCACCCTTGATCGCTAAGGTGTCCGGTCCACGGGCTGTGGCGCAGCTTGGTTAGCGCGTCGGTCTGGGGGACCGAAGGTCGTGGGTTCGAATCCCGCCAGCCCGACCAGACACGAGCGGGGTGCCACACTGGCACCCCGCCCTGTCACCCCCGAGGATTCCAGGAAGACTGATGTCAGACGAGAGCAAGAACGAGACATCGATAGAGACTCATGAGACCCATGAGGAACTTGAAATAAGTTCCGAAGAGCGAGCTTCGATACGAGCTCAGAGACTCGATCGACTCGCCGAACTGAGGGATGGTGGGGTTAACCCCTACCCGTACCGATTCGAACGATCTTCCGATATTGGACCGGTGCGAGAAGAGTGGGCCGCAATCGAGCCCGGTACCGAAACGGGCTCAATCGCTCGCCTAGCGGGTCGTTTGATGTTGAAGCGGGAGCAGGGACGTCTCACGTTTGGGCAGTTGCGGGACCGTTCGGGCGAAATTCAACTTTTCGTTTCCGCTGGAGTGCTTGGCAAGGAATCATTCGCCGAATTCAACCAACTCGATCGCGGAGATTGGGTAGGTGTCGAAGGCGAGATCATGGCCACCAAGAAAGGTGAGCTGTCGATCAAAGTCACGACATGGGAATTACTCAGCAAGGCCTTGCGTCCGCTTCCCGACAAGTGGAAAGGGCTTGCCGATGTCGACGCCCGCTACCGTCAGCGCTATGTCGATCTGACAGTGAACCCTGATGCACGGCGCGTATTCGAAGTTCGCTTCGCTGCGGTCGATGCAATTCGACGGGTATTACGAGAGCGCGGCTATCTCGAGGTTGAAACACCGATTCTCAATCTTCAACAGGGCGGCGCAACTGCTCGGCCATTCGTCACGCATTACAACGCGCTTTCACTCGATACTTACCTGCGAATAGCCCTTGAGCTTCCGCTAAAGCGTCTGTTGGTGGGTGGCCTAGATCGCGTGTTCGAGATCGGACGCGTCTTTCGCAATGAGGGCATCGACACCCGCCACAACCCTGAATTTACGATGCTCGAGTCCTATGAGGCTTTCGCTGATTACAACGACATGATGGTCCTTGTCGAGACACTCGTCGCTGCTGCAGCGGTCGCAGCTAATGGCACCACGGTCGTGGAGATGCGGGGAACATCGGTGGACCTGGCACCGCCGTGGCGACGAGTGTCAATGGTGGAACTCATCCGGGAAATCGTCGGAGTCGATATCAACCCGTCGATGGCCCTAGCGGATACACGATTAGTTCTTGATGGTCTCGGGCTTGAATGGAAAGAGCACTGGGGTCCTGGTCGTTGCACACACGAGGTGTATGACGAACTAGTCGAACCCAAGGTCACAGAGCCCACAATTGTTTTCGATCATCCGCGTGAGACCTCACCTCTGGCGAAACCCCATCGAAGCGATCCCTCGCTGGTCGAACGATTCGAAGTGATCGTCGATGGGCGGGAGCTTGCGAACGCCTACAGCGAACTCAACGATCCAATTGAACAACTCGCCAGATTCCAAGAAGAGGCGGCCCATAAGGCGGCAGGGGATCCGGAAGCCGGCGATGTTGATCTTGATTACATCCGGGCGCTCGAATACGGAATGCCCCCAGCGGGCGGCTTGGGAATCGGCATCGATCGCCTCATTATGATTTTGGCTGAGGTCGAAAGTATTCGCGAAGTGATTCTCTTCCCGACCCTTCGACCCGAAAATGGTTTGACCGAGGATGACTTTCTACCAAGGCCAAACACCTAAAGATGGTCCACGGAAAGTCCGGCGGTTGCCTTTATGCGTCGTGATTCCAGGAGAGCACGTCTCATCGGATTCTTGACAGCCCTCGGAGGGTTGATTTTGCTCGTTTCAACGTTGCCGGCGGTCGGGATTCGTCTCGGCCGGATGGTGAACGTCGTTACGCCATTTGGTGTGCGGGTAACGAGTCACGTGATAGCGGTGGCTGCAGGGGTGGCGCTTCTCTACCTTGCGGGGCAGTTAGCACGGCGACGCCGGATGGCATGGATTTTCGCGATGGTTCTCTTCACCGCGTCATTTGTAGTGGAGCTCCTTCGTCAACATCACTACATCGCCGCCGCCTACTCACTCGGAATGGTCGCGCTTCTCGCTATAAGTCGATCGAAGTTCAAGGCACCAGGTGACCCTCCGACGTTGATCGAGTTCATCCGATTTTTTCCCCGATACTTCCTCACCATTTTTCTCTACGGTTTCGCAGCCCTTTTCTTCGAACGAAACTCCATCACCCCCTCGCCAACAATTTGGTTGAACATTCAGACAATTTTTCTCGGACTGATCGGCGTCGATGGCCCTTACCGCTATGAGCGGAACTTCTTCGACTGGGCTTTCCCATCTTCACTCCTCGTTCTTGGCGTCGCTGGCCTCTTGGCGGGAATTGTCCTTATCTTCCGTCCGATCGTGTCCCGATCGTTCGTCTCTCCCGATTCGCGCAATGAAGCGATATCAATAGTGAAGAACTTCAGTGCAGACTCTCTCGATTACTTCGCCCTGCGGGACGACAAGTTGTTCTTCGTTTCGTCAGATAGAAGAGCCTTAATCGCTTACACGTTTGTGGCTCGTCAGGCGCTGGTATCGGGTGATCCAATCGGCGAAGCATCATCGATTCCACTCGTAATTGATGAGTTCCTCACAATGTGTCACGAACGCGCGTGGGGTGTTTCATTCCTTGCTGTCCGCGAATCTGACCGAGACCTCTACGTTTCTCGCGGCCTTCACACGGTGTATTTAGGCGACGAAGCAGTAATCGACGTCCGTAACTTCTCGTTAGCGGGCAAGAAGTGGAAAAGCGTCCGACAGTCATCGGGTCGCGTCGAGCGGACCTTCAGGTACGAGTGGGTTGTCGAGACCGAAGTATCGGCCGAGATGCTCGATGAATTAAACGACATCTCACGGCGTTGGCGAGGGAAGAAGCCAGAGCGAGGCTTCACAATGACTCTGAGTCAGGACATTGAAGGATCGAATCCCGACTTCCGGTTATGCATAGCGATAGATGAGCACGGAAGGCCTGGCGGTTTTCTTCGGGTTGTACCTATCTATGGCGATCACAAGGGATACACGCTCGACATCATGCGTCGCGATCCCGAAACGCCGAATGGAATGATCGAGTTCCTCCTGACTCGAACCATTATGAAACTCGATGAGTTGGGCTACGAGCGCTTCAGTATGAACTTTGCAGCTTGGGGTCGTTTTTTTGAGGATGATGTTGACTACACGGTGCTGCAACGTGGAGCGAAACTCCTCCTCAACGTCATGAGCCCGTTCTACCAAATCAAGTCTTTAAAAGAGTTCAACCAGCGCCTACACCCGGATTGGATTCCCCGCTGCATCGCCTATGAGGGATTCCGGAGTCTTCCTCGCGTTGCTCTGCTGTATTCCGCCGCCGAAGGATTCTTGACGTTGCCCTTGATAGGCAAATACTTGCTCCCGCGGACGGTGCTGCACCCTGGGCACCCAGTAATCGGTGGATCGCCTCGACCTGATTCAGGCGAAGCGGGCTGACGATGTGCGGGCGGTTTACCAGCGTAACGACAAGCAGCGAATTGGCCGATTATTTCGATGCCGATTCGGAACTATCTGACGAAGAACCCAACTTCAATGTCGCTCCGACTTCGGACATCAGGGTCGTTCACGAAGATGAAAATGGTCAGCGGCGTCTCGATTTCATGTTCTGGGGCCTTGTGCCAAGTTGGGCGGAGAGTCCTGCGAGCGCGTCGAGGATGATCAATGCGCGATCTGAAACCGCTGCTTCGAAGCCGTCGTTTCGATCCGCCTTTCGTCGGCGGCGCTGCATCATCCCGGTTGACGGATTCTTCGAATGGGTCTCTCACCCAGATCGAAAGAAAAAGCAACCAGTGTATATCTCTTCTAAAGATTCGAGACCGTTGGCTTTTGCGGGTATTTGGGAGACGTGGCAGAGCAGCGCGAATTCAAGTGATGTGGAGTCCTTGACATCCTGCGCGATTCTCACTGGGCCACCCAATGAACTTATTTTGCCGCTTCATGACCGGATGCCGATGATTCTCGGGCGTGACCGCTGGGCTGATTGGCTCGACCGGAGTTCTGAGGATGTCGAACGGTTGCAAGCAATGTTGGAGCCCGCGCCAGAAGATTGGCTGCAGTGGTGGCCTGTCTCTTTACGTGTGAACAGCGTTCGGAATAACGATGAGTCGTTGATCAATGCAACTGCGGTGACTCCGGATGACGAAGCTGACGGGCAAGAGCGACTGCTGTAGCCGGCTCAACACTGCACTCAGTGAGATGCGTCGGCGCCGAGAGCAGAGCGAAGCGAATCGGCTGCGGCGTCAAGAGTCTCGGCAGAAACTGAACTGTCGGCTTTCTTGAAATCGATATCGGATTCCGACGTGATCGGTAGAACATGAAGATGCGTGTGTGGCACCTCGAGTCCCGCGATGATGAGCGATACTCGTTGCGCACCGAACGCCAATACCTGAGCAACTCCTATCTTGCGAGCCACGACGGCGAGATGACCAGCGACCTCGTCTGGGAGGTCAATCCAATGATCGATCTCGAGCCGGGGAACGACCAAGGTGTGGCCAGTACAAATTGGAGCGATGGTCAGGAAAGCGACGCACACATCGTCTCGATAAACGAAGCGCCCCGGCAATTCTCCATCGATGATTTTGGTGAACAAGGTGCTCATGGTTCGAGAATCGTAGAGTGCGGGGGATGAGCGTGCCTGACAACTCGACCGACGAGGACAAGATCGTCACCGTCCCCAACTTGATTACGTTGGCCCGGTTGGCGTGCCTACCTCTTTTTGTGTGGCTTTTGTTAGGTGCCGAAAATGCTCTTCTCGCCGGGGCACTTCTCGGAGCACTCGGTGGAACTGATTGGGTCGATGGTTGGTACGCCCGGAAGTTCAATCAGATTTCAACGTTCGGAAAGATCTTTGACCCCGTTGTCGATCGTTTGCTGTTTTTTGTTTCTATCGTGGCCATCATCATCGCGGGAGCAGCGCCAGTATGGTTTTGCGTTGCTGTCCTCGTGAGAGAGGTTGCGATCGCTATCGCAACATTGCTCCTAGCGGCTTTCGGCGCCCGGCGGATCGATGTGACTTGGATGGGCAAGGCGGCCACGTTCGGTCTGATGTTTGCGTTCCCTGGATTCCTCTGGGCATCGACCTCCTGGCCGCTTCAATCAACCTTTGAGGTGCTTGCTTGGGTCTGCGCGCTCCCGGCGTTACTAGCCTCCTACTACGCGGCCGCTATGTATGTGCCGCTCGGTTTGCGTGCTCTGCACGATGGAAGAACCCTCCGCCACCAAGGAGAGTGAGGGTCTCGCCCGGCGTGTCTCACGCTTCGGTGGAGGTCGAGACGATCGGATAGCGTGCCATCCATGCAGCTTCCAGATGACCTCCGTTATTCGCCAGATCATGAGTGGGTCCGTCTCGAGAACGGTCAACTTCGTCTGGGCATTACCGATTACGCCCAAGACGCTCTCGGCGATGTTGTGTATGTCGAGATCCCAGAGATGGGACTCACAATTGATGCCTCTGGAAAAGTTAGCGAAGTTGAATCGACGAAATCTGTTTCAGACATCTACGCCCCAGTCGCAGGAACCATCGTGGCTGTAAATGATGCTCTTTCAGATTCTCCCGAACGTTTGAACGATGATCCCTATGGTGAAGGCTGGATCTGTGTGATTCAACCCACCGATCCGAATTCAGTTGATGCCCTTCTCGACGTCGATGGCTATCGGCGGTTGATCGAGGGATCGTGATGGCTGCCGTCGAGGGATTCTGCAACAACTGCGGGCATCGCAATTCGATTGGAGCAAATTTCTGCTCCTCCTGCGGTGCAATTCTGGAAGCACTCGCGCCTGATCACACCACGATTACGTTTCATCCGGTATCCCCAGGCGATCCCGTCGAGGGAGACGTCACAGTGATTGTCGAAGGGATTCCCGCCGATACTGCAATGCTGGTGGTCCAGAGGGGTTCGAAGGCAGGGAGTCGGTTCGCTCTCGATAACGATGTTGTCACTGCCGGCCGTCACCCGGATTCCGATATTTTCCTCGACGACATCACCGTGTCGCGACGTCACGCTGAACTGCGCCGCGTGACCGATGGAACATGGCTTGCGTGCGACTCGGGCTCCCTCAACGGCACCTACTTGAACCGTCAAAGAATCGACACAGCGATTCTCTCAAGCGGCGATGACTTGCAAATCGGCAAATTCAAACTCGTGTTCTTGCTTGGTGGTGAAGGCCGGTGACCGATACACGATCTCACCTGTCAATTGGCGAGGTTCTGTCGCTGCTGCAAAATGATTTCCCTGACATCACGATTTCAAAGATTCGATTCCTCGAAAGTCAAGGTTTACTCAACCCGGAGCGCACTCCGTCTGGTTATCGCAAGTTTCACGATGAAGACACCGAAAGATTGCGGTGGATTCTTACCCAACAACGAGATCATTTCCTCCCGCTGAAAGTCATAAAGGAACGATTAGCCGCTGGCGATTTTTCTGATGGTCCACCAGAGGGCGTGCTTCCGTTTGAACGTTCCTCGGGGTTACAGACAGATACTCATGTAAACGGGTCACTGAATGAAACGTCGGGGAGCGTCCCGCAATCGACCGCGGCTGCCTCTGCTTCGAATCGACCGCCCGATGGTCAAGGCGCTTCCAAAGATCGCGCTCGAGCCGTTGCGAGTTTGGTCGAGGGTCCAAACGAAACATCGACACTCACACCGCGTGGGGGCAAGCGGCATCCCACCAGGCACAGAAAAGGTGAGCCGACACCGGTAGCTACTGGAGAGGTCGAGCCCGATGCCCCGTCGTTGGCGCTTACTGGTGAGGAACTTTGCCTTCAGAGCGGCCTCAACGCCTCAGGGTTAGCCGATCTGGAGCGATTCGGTTTACTGAAGATTCGCTCCATGGGTCATGTCGATTACTACGACGAAGAGGCACTGGTTGTTGCTCGGTTAGCCGCCGGTTTCGCTCGATTCGGCATTGAGCCACGCCACCTTCGGATGTACAAAGTTTCGGCTGATCGCGAGGCGGGACTGTTCGAGCAACTGATTACGCCGCTTCTCAAACAGCGTCGTGCCGCAGCTCGTGAAGAGGCTGTCGAGATGCTCGAGGAACTCGCTGAGTTAGCCGACGATTTACGAGCGGTCATGGTTCGGGCGTCACTTCGCGATTATCTCGGCCAGGCTTGACCAAGAGGTTCAAAATGTCATCTCCGGCGGTAGGGTGACGAAGTGGTTGAGATGGAAGTCGTCGCTGTCCGTGTGGACATTCCGGGAAACGCGCCTGTGCTCGTTTTGCGCGAGGTTGCTGGAGCGGGTCGGTTAGTGCCGATTTTCATCGGTCAGGCCGAAGCCGGAGCGATCGGATTCGCGCTCGATGGTGTTGTCACACCGCGACCCATGACTCACGATCTCTTTTGTGAGACCATCGAACATCTCGGGGCCTCGCTTGTGGCGGTCGAGATCACACGGGTCGAACAGGGCACGTTTTACGCAGAACTCATCCTTAAGGTTGGCGAAGCCGAATCGCGTCTCTCGGCTCGCCCGTCCGATGCTGTAGCGCTGGCCCTCAGATTCCATTGCCCTGTCTGGGCATCGGATTCAGTGCTTGAAGAGGCCGGCCTTCTTCCTGACGATGACACCGAAGACAGCACCGACGGGGGAGACGTGGTCGAGGAGTTTCGAGCCTTCATCGACAACGTAAATCCAGAGGATTTCGCGTCCTGACAAGGAAAATCGACAACCATTGACGCCGCGCGCGCTGAGTTGTACGGTCAGCGGTCCTCACAGCGGCGTAATTTCGTCGTTGTTATCCGTGGGATCAACGACGATCCCGTTCCGCGGCAATCTGCTGCGAGTTGTATCTGGGAGTTTCCATGGCAATTACGAGCGAGCGCGTCGCCGACCAAGGCTTTAGCGGAGCCAAAGCGGCCGAGATCGTTGGAATCAGCTAC